>Ga0213825_1000171_pt1 | contig 48826 bp, 56 predicted proteins | sample MC6MC0900MG_FD_179896 | JGI IMG/M metagenome (GOLD analysis project Ga0213825, IMG submission 179896) | Enriched soil aggregate microbial communities from Iowa State University, Ames, United States - MC6-MC0900-MG | ecosystem: Environmental > Terrestrial > Soil > Unclassified | place: USA: Iowa...
CGCCATGCGTGCGCAAGCGGCCAGGTCCAGCGGAACACTACCGCCCAACTGCAACGCCAGCGGATGCTCGGCTTCGTTGTGACGGAGGAAACGCTCGTGATCGCCGTTGAGCAGAGCGCCGGTGGTGACCATCTCGGTGTAAAGCAGGGCGTTTTTCGACAGGATGCGTAGGAAGTACCGGCAGTGGCGGTCAGTCCAATCCATCATAGGTGCAACGGAGAACCGCCGGGATAGCGCAGGGCTTGAGTTTACTGGGCTGGAGTGGGTATTTGGTACCATTTTGCTCAACGTGTTTAAAGCAGGTTTTTGGGCGTTTTCAGGCGTTTTTTTCGTCTCGCTGGTACAATGTACCAATCACTTTCGGAATTGTACCAGTCGATTATGGCAACGATCAGAGCTCGAAAACGCACCGATGGCTCAGTCAGTTACACGGCACAGATACGCCTGTTTCGCGATGGAGCTCAAGTCTACCAAGAGAGCCAGACCTTCGCCCGGAAACAGGCGGCACAAGCGTGGGTGCGGCGACGTGAAGCAGAGCTGGATCAGCCTGGTGCGATTGAGCGAGCGAACCGCAAGGGCGTCACCGTGCAGGACATGATCACTCAGTATCTGAATGAAATGGAGAAAGTTCGGCCGCTCGGTAAAACAAAGGAAGCCACGCTCAAGGCTATTGCAGCGTCGGAGTTCGGCCAGACCATTGACTCGGATATTAACAGTCAGCGCTTGGTGGATTTTGCACTCTGGCGTATGAGCAAGGAGGGCGGCGATGTCCAACCGCAGACAGCCGGCAATGATCTGGCTCACCTTGGGGCTGTTTTATCGATTGCGCGTCCCGCTTGGGGGTATGAGGTAGATCCTCACGCGATGCCGGACGCTCGGAAGGTGTTGAGGAAGCTCGGCTACAACATGAAGAGCCGGGAGCGTGATCGTCGTCCAACGAAGGACGAGCTGGATAAACTTTTGGAGCACTTCGTCAGCATGCAGCAGCGTCGGCCTAGTTCGATCAACATGCTGAAGGTGATTGGCTTCGCGATTTTTTCCACGCGTCGGCAGGATGAGATAAGCCGAGTTCAGTGGGAGGACGTCGATGAGTCGAATCAGCGGGTGCTGGTGAGAGATATGAAGAATCCCGGCCAAAAGATCGGCAATAATGTTTGGTGTCATCTGCCGGATGAGGCCTGGCGTATTTTGAAAAGCATGCCGAGAGAGCGAGCAGAGATTTTCCCATACAACCCGTCATCAATCGCAACTGCGTGGGCAAAGGCGTGCAAATTTCTGATGATCGAAGATCTGCACTTTCATGATCTGCGGCATGATGGTGTTAGCCGGTTATTTGAGATGGACTGGGATATTCCACGAGTGGCCAGTGTCTCCGGCCATCGGGATTGGAATTCATTGCGTAGGTATACGCATCTGCGAGGGCGGGGCGATCACTATGCCAAATGGCCGTGGTTGGAGACAATTATTCAAGCGCCCGTGAAGTTGGGCGCTTGGGGTAAGCAGTAAGTTAACTGGCTCGGCGAACTCCGTTGAGCTGGTTACATTCCTTTACCGCAGCCTCTCGCTGCGAGTCTAAGTAAGCTGCTAAGTCTGTGATATGTACACCTTTCGCACTTTTCTGGCTGGATTCAAGCCTAGTGATGGGGATTCGAATTTGACCGGCCATTACTTTGCGTTGAAACATATCGGTAGTTAGATGTGTGAAATAGTCTTTACACACTTGATTAAGTGGAATAATGGTCAGCCCGTTGTATTGGGCCATGAGCAGAAACAAAGTTTTCATGCAGCCTCCTTTGAAAGTCGCTTATACCCCTGAGCAAGCTGCGCGAGCGGGCGAATCTGAGCGGTTAGCGTTGCATTGTGTGCGGCTGCCTCGCGCAGCTTTTCATGGGGTATCAGGCCCCCGTCGGTGCTGCTGGAAGTGTTAATAATGCTTGCTGCTACGCAGCAGCTATTTTTTACAAACGTAGTGATCCGCTCATCGTTGCGGAGCAAAGCGGTCAGGGTTTTTGTGCTGATCTGTGCGACCTTCATGCCGCTTTCCTCCGGTGTTCGACAGCGAGTTGATCCATCAGGCGCTGCAGGTACGTGAGTCGCGCTTCGTTAGGTGACCAAGGGCGAATGGCCTCGGCAGCAGGTTCGATGCCGACCAGACAATCCCAGATAGCCGAATCGGTTGGCATGAGGTCGCGGCGCTCGGTGGCCAGTGCTATCAGGTCGGCCTGTCGCACGGTTGCAGGCAGTACGGTGTTGAGCTTGAACCGGATGCATATGCGCTCCCAGATCCAGTCCTCGACGTCCTGATACGCAGCCATCCACTGCTTAAGTGGGCGCACCATGTCGCCGATGTAGGCTTCCGTTCCGTCGTGCAACAGGGCAACCAGTTTGTCTTCTTCTGGTACCAGATCGGCTACCAGGCAGCAGTGTTGCGCGACGCTATAGAACTCGCGGGTGTGGCCATTAAATCGGCACTGATTGGCGAGCGAATGGGCAATGTCTCGAGGGTCGATCAGTTCGACGTCTGGGTCGTAAAGGTCGAACTGCTTGCCGGTGAAGGTGAGGATCCAGCTCATGCTGCACCACCAATTGCTGTGTGTGCGGTTTCACCTTGAGATAGCTGCTGGAAAAAAAGAGCAGCTTTTTCTGCATCTCCCTTGCTGAGAGGAATGCGAGGAGACACCTTTTCTATCGTTGCACGACCTTTTATTTCGGCGGGCTTCAGTAATTCGGCCATGGCGAGCGCCTCATCGCGCAGGGCGCGCGTTTCGCGTTCCAATTTCTTCCCGGTGCGGAAGGCTGCGAAAGTCTCGGCGGCAATGCGGAGCTTTTCAGCGATGTCGAGCAACTTCTGGCGTTCGGGTTCACCAAGCTTCAATGCTTGCTGGAGGCGTTTGCTGAAATGCGCCAGGTGGGCGTGGTCTGCCTTGATGAAGTCGAGGGAGGCTTCTAACTCGCGAATGGTCTTGGCGCTTTCGGCACGTTGGATGTCGTCGCTTTCTTTCATACCGGCGGACATTCCGTCGGTATGGCCCATGAAGTAGCCGGCCCAAATTAATAGCCCCGCCAGAGTGATGAGAGAGATGAGTGCGCAGATTTGAATTGCTGTCATTTGGTTTGCTCCTGGGTTCGCTTGGCTGGTGGTGGCAGCCAAATAGGGATGTCGCTTGATCTCGAGTGGGTATTACGCGTCCGGCTTGTGTTCTAGCGGTCGTTGCATCTCTTCATCAGCCTTGTAGGCGCGGATATCGATCAGAGCCGCAACGTGCTTGATGTGGGCATACCTCAATGCTTTTCCGCTTTCGTCGATAGTGGTCACGGGAATTTGAATCCGGCGGCTATTGATCGCTTCTGTGAACGTCTTTTCGTTGAGATTCTTGAAGTAGTGGACACGCAGCTTTTCAAGTGGAATGAGTACGTCGCCGAAAAGACGGTAAAGCATGTCAACGGTGCAGGTATCAGGCGCTGGAAGCAGTCGCAGCGGTGTTTGGTTTGCGTTGTTCATGTGGCTATTGAGCCTCCTTGCGTTTGGATCGTGATGGGTGGTTCCAGGCGTTCAGGCAATGGCGTTTGGTCAATTCCCGCAGATGTTCGGGCACCTCCTGGAGCGCGGCATTGCGCTCCTCACGTGTCCGCATTGCGATGATCTGGCGGGCGTACTCCCTAGGCCACGTCACGGCGGTCTGCCGGGATGGCAGGCAAGTCGATGTCCAACTGCTCGGCCAGCCAGCGAAGGCCGGACTGGGTTACCCGGGTCGACTGGCTGTACTGCATGCCGTACTTCTCGTCGTACCAGGGGCTGACCTTGACTCGCAGGTGGGCTTTGTCGCGCTCCGGGGCCGTCGGCAGGTTTCCCTTGAGCAAACCCTTTTCGCGCATGCGGGCGATGAGCTTGGGACGGGTTAGGCCGAGATGGGCAGCTGTTTGGGCGAGGGTACGTTCCATGTCGCCCTCCTTAAGCCGCATGTGCAGCAGGAGTGGCTGCTGCAGCAATTTGGCTGATGGATTCGCTGACCTTGCCGTAGATCTCGACATCGGTACCGCACGCGGTGAAACACCGGGTGCGCGGGCTCTTTATGCCGATGCTGAGGATGGCGGTGATGCAAGAGAGAGTGTGCGGGCGATGAACAGCCACGTGCAGCGGCAGATCGAAGCCCATGTCGAGGCTCAGCACGCCGCCGGTACGAATCAGCTCGAATACCCGCTGCTTGTCCTCCACGTCAAAGCGGCCGTATTGGCGATCGGCATGCGCGCGATGCACTAGGTCGCTGGTGCTGCTCGGATCAAGCGGGCCGTTGGCGATCTCCTCGATGAAGTCGGCCAGCTTGAGGTGCATCTTCTTGTCGTTCGGCAGGGTCAGCGTGTGGCGTTCACTACCGAGCTCGATGACAAAAGTGCTTTCCACGGTGCCGCGTTCGGCCTTGAGACGGAATGCCAGGCACTCGCGCCTCGGCGCTGTGCGCAGGACGTGGTTGAAGGTCTCGGTCAGGTTGACCTGAGCGTTGAGCAACTGCAGGGTACGGTTGTCGATTTTGTACTTGGTCATGCTGCGCGCCCTCCGCCGTTTGGATGGAGTGGGGTGGGGGCGGTGTGAGCTTGCTGCTTCGGTTTACTAGATACAAACGAGCAGCCGCTCTGGCGTGCTAGACGGCGGATTTCGAAGATACGGGATGGGACAGCAGCGGCCGGATGGACGTGCAGGGTTGCTGTGGTGTGCATGGTCTTGCCTCGCTCTGTGGTGGAAGAGTGAGACAAATATCAACCAGCGGTTGCGATATGTCAACTGATGGTTGCTTTTCAGAAAAGTGGAAAAATTAGAGGGTTAGTGGCATTCTGCCTGCCTTAACGCAGGATGGCAGAGTAATTCAGTTATGGAAAATTTTTATCCATTAAGCTTCTTTCAGGCTGTAGGCGGCTTATTGTGTATTTCCGCATTAGTCTTCAGCTTCATATCTTTATTCGAGAATTCTAGGACGCACGCAATACGTATACTCGCTATATTTCTCGTCGTTGCTCTGGCTCTTTTTGCTAATCATGTGACAGTGTATTTTGCTTCGGTATTTATAATTGCAACGGCGGTTACTGAGCTAGAGTTTCTTCAGACTTTGGCTGCAATTCTAAGGGGCAATAAAGAATATTTTGCCTATAAGAAAGAAACTCTCTCTGATGAGGCGAAGTATAAAAGCTCAAAGGCGGAGTTGGTGGAGTTGGGTGCTCTTCCAGTTGTGGCTGCTAATGATTCTCGCGGAAAAAGTGAGATGGAAATTCCTAATGTGCCACCGGCCAGTGGTGAAAAGGAAAATATTGGAGACCAGAAGGTAACTGATATTGAGTCTTCGGCTGACGTCTCTAGTGAGCTTGGTGCGGATGAAAGGGAAGAAAAGTACGGCTCTGACAATAAATATCCTTCACCAAGTTCCAAGCATTATCATGTTAGAGACTTAAAAGAGTCGCCCGTAGCTTATAAGAATTTTAAGAAAGATGAGATGCGGATGGCAGTTCAACGGGTCATTTCCTTGGAGTCAAAAGCGATCGATTATGTCCAAGGGATGTACGGAACAATTGTTGAGCGAAATGTTGTTTACAGATCTAAAGATTCTGATTTGGTTTTGGAGTTGGACGGACTTATAACTCGGCCTAATGCGATTGGTTATATAGATCAGATTTTTGAGGTGAAGTACCTTTCTGCACCATCAAAATTAGAAGCGCTTATCAGCCAGCTCCCCAAAGTTGCGGTGAAGTCGCATCAATATAGGCAGATTACTAAAAGACAGGCTTCACTTCAGCTGGTTGTGGTACTTGATTATGAGCACGGTCTATCTGAAGGTGAGTTGGAGATGCTGCGGGTTGGTATAACTAAGTGGGATATAGACGGTTTCGTTGTTGTAACGTCTAAAGAACTGGGGGCGCGAAATTTTACTCAGGAATGAATGAGCCGACTACTTTCCCGCAAATATGCGTTTCCTCGGTGATCTCAATAATGGGGTATTGAGGGTTTATAGGCCTAAGGAACTGTCGGCCAGCATCCTCTACCAATATTTTAAAAGTGGCTTCATTGGTCCGAGGAAGGCTGGCTATTACGCGATCACCTGTCTTCGTTTCTGCTTCAGGATCAACAAATATTATACATCCGGTTGGATAGCTACGACCTGGGCCAGGATTAGTCATCGAGTCGCCAAGTACCTTCAATGCGTATCCATGAATACTGATAGGCACTGGGCATGATAACCATGAGTCTGGATCATAAGTTTCAATGTTCGAAACCGCCTCGCACCAAGCCCCTGCTTGTACCCACGAGATTAAAGGCACTTTCCCAAAACGTTGATTAATCTCGCGGACATTGCCTTCAACAGCAGTGTTGAGATGCACGACATTACCGTCACAGGCTTGCTGCTTCGGGTGTACCCCATATTCCAGCCACTCCCGACGAACCTTCAGCCACGAACATAGTGCAGCCATGCTGTCCGCTTCTGCCATTGCTTCGCCATTAAGCCACTTACTTATCGCCTGAGTTGTTTTATCGACCCCGAGGCTCTTCAGTTTACGATGAATATCCACGCCACGACCTCGCGCACGTACACCGGCGTCGTTCAGGGCTTCGTGTAGGCGCTCGCTGAAAGCTGCGCGGAGAGCATTTTTATCAACCATGGGTTGAGAGTCTCACAAAGGTTGCGCAATAGTCAGTTGATCTGTAACATCAACCGTAAGTTGATAAATGGAGGTTGTCATGCTGGACCCCGCAGATTTTCCGAGTGCGATTGCGTTCGCTTTTGAAGCCGTAGGCGGCATCGGGGCCGCTGCGAAGGTATGCAATAGAAGCTACCAAGCACTGAACAAATGGCGTCAGGCTGCATGCCTGCCGAGAACGGATTACACAGGTGAAACCAAATACGCTGAGCTGTTGGCGACTGCTGCGAAGCAGAAAGGCAACGCATTCCAAGCTGCTTGGCTTTTGAGCGCTTCGGCTCCGCAAAAAGCTGCAGCGTAGATAGAAAAAAGGCGACCCAAAGGCCGCCCAGTTCCTCCCGGCACGCACCACCACAGCGCTGTCGGGCCGCGTTAGGAGTAGGCGGGCAAACCAAATGCAAACCGCCCAGTCCTCTCGCGTTTTCCAAGGCTCGGAAGCTTTGGTGTTGCTGCCTTTTCCACCACAGAGCTGGCAGCTGTTGCGCTAGGGGTGAACAACGGATTGTTCGCCCCAGCACGGTGCCGGTGTTGGTCTATGAAACCTCGCCGGCGTTTGGGCACTTACACGCCACACGACAAATGTACCACCACTCCCTGTCGTGCGGCACTGGCAACATTCAAGGATTAATGCCATGAGCCGAATCGCTCTGAGTTCCGTAGATCGGGCACAGCGGGAAGTCCTGCCGCTCGATTTAGCGCTGTACCACGCCGCTCGCGAATACCCAGGCGGCGCTGCGGCCATCGCCGCCACGACCGGTCGCAACCCGACCACGCTGCAGCACAAGCTGTCGCCGACCCATCCCAGCCACTCCATCAACATTCAGGAGTTTGGCGAAATCCTCGAACTGACCAAGGATCGCCGCATTCTCGATGCAGTACATGCGCTGGTCGGCGACACGGTCTGGCAGGAGTTGGCCGACACCTACACGAACGACATGCCTGAAACCCTCACGACTGGTATCGCCGAGTACTTCCGGCAGGTCGCGGATCTTGCCGAGACCTGGGCCAAGAGCATCGGCGACGGCGTCGTCACCGATCAGGAACTCGCCGCGATTCGTCTGCAGGTGTTCCGGGGTATTCAAGGGTTGCTCGGGTTGTTCAACCGCGCCACCTACGTCAATCAGACGACGCGAGGTGTTGACCGTGGCTGACATCGCAGACTTTGCTAATGATCTCGTCCAAGAGCGTGTCGACCAAGCGCTCGCAGCACGTCGCTTCGCCGCCAAACCTGCATTGGCGGCGCACTCTTATATGTTCTGTGAAGATTGCGAAGAGCCGATTCCAGAGGCACGTCGTGTGGCGCAACCAGGCTGCACGCATTGTGTGGACTGTCTTTCGCTCGCGGAATTAAAGGGAGCTCGTCATGCTCGATGAAGTTTTGGCGCAGTTCGCGGATTACGGCCTTGTACCAGCGCAACCGCTTGTGTTCGGCAAGCTCACCCGGTGCAAGACGGCGCAGGATAAGGGCACCGAGAAAAACGGCTGGTACGTCGCCCATGAACACCGTACCGAGAAAGGTGAGACGCTGATTTTCGGTTCGTTCGGCGATTGGCGTTCGGGTGAGACGCAGAAGATCAAGGTCAAGGCCGGTCGGATGTCACCCGAAGAACGCGAAGTGATGCGCGCTCGGCAGGAAGAGGGCAAGCGTCGTGCTGCTGAAGTTGCGGCCAACGCGGCGCGCCGGGCGGCGAAGCGAGCGGATGGCTTGTTCCAGCGGATGCCGGAGAAAGGCCGTAGCGAATACCTGGACCGCAAGCAAATTGTCGGTATCCGGGTGCGCTACGCGCCGCGTTCCGGGGCAGTCTTGGTCCCCATGAGCAATGCGCGGGACGACATCGTCGGACTTCAGGTGATTTACCCGAACAAACAGGAAGATACTGGCCGGGACAAGACGTATTGGCCCTACGGGATGTCAAAAGAAGGGGCTTTTCACCTCCTAGGACCGGACGCCGATCCGGGCGATCCCGTGCTGGTGTGTGAAGGCTACGCGACTGGCGCCAGCCTGCACATGGCGACCTCGCTTACCGTGGCCGTAGCATTCGATGCGGGGAACTTGCTTGCAGTTTGTAAGGCCATGCGTGCGCGGTTCGCGGGCTGTCCGCTGATCATTTGCCGCGATGATGACTGGAAAACTACCAAGCCGAACGGTGATGCGTGGAACCCTGGTGAAGAAAAGGCCAATAACGCGGCACTGATCGTCGGTGGCCAGGTGGTTGCTCCAATCTTTTCCGGTGAGCGCGGTGATAAATGGACCGACTTCAACGATTTGCACGTCGCAGAGGGGCTGGAGGCGGTGCGTCGCCAGGTGTTGGCGGTGGTCAAGCCGCCGGCCGCAGGCGGTTGGAAAGATCTCCTGGCCCGTAGTGACAGCGGCGCACTGATCGCACACATGCAGAACGTTGAATTGATCCTCGCCAATGATCCTCGCTGGGCCGGAGTCATCAGTTTCAGCGCGTTCAGTTCGAAGATCGTTAAGCTCCGTGCAGCGCCTTATGGCGGGGGCACGGGCGACTGGGCTGACATTGATGATGTGCGAGTTATGAAATGGCTTGCACAGCATTACAACCTGCGGGTTAAGGCCTCCCATGTGATTGAGGCGGTGAGTGTCGTGGCGCATGACCACGAGTTTCACCCGGTGCGGCAATACCTTAAAAAGCTTGAATGGGATCGTGTGCCGCGTCTGGAAAGCTGGCTGACGGACGTGATGGGTGTTAGGGCTTCTGCATATTCCTCCAAGGTCGGCAAGCGCTGGATGATTTCGGCTGTAGCGCGGGTGATGAAACCGGGCTGCAAGGCTGACTCGGTGATGATCCTCGAAGGTGCGCAGGGTGCTGGTAAATCGACAGCGATGAGCATTCTTGGCGGTGAATGGTTCATGGACACACCGTTCGCCCTGGGCGACAAGGACGGTTTTCAGGCGATCCGGGGAAAGTGGATCGTCGAACTTGGCGAGCTGGACAGCTTCAACAAAGCGGAAAGTACAAAGGCCAAGCAGTTTTTCTCGGCGTCCACCGATACCTACCGCGAGAGTTACGGCCGTCGCACCATGGACGTCCCGCGTCAGTGCGTCTTTGTCGGCACCACCAACCAGGAGGAGTACCTGAAGGACGCCACCGGTAACCGGCGGTATTGGCCGGTAGCCTGTACCAAGGTGGACCTCGAGCTGCTGCGCTCCATTCGCGACCAGCTATGGGCCGAGGCTGTGTTTTGTTACGACGCGGGTGACCTCTGGTGGGTGACGCGAGATGAGGCGACATTGTTCGCTGAGGAGCAGGACGAGCGCTTCGTGGTGGATGAATGGGAGACGCCAATCCTGACCTGGCTGGAGGAGTCGCAGATTGGAGAGACTACGACCGGCAGTGAGATTTTGACGCAAGCGCTCAAGCTTGATCCGGGACATTGGGGCAAGCCGGAGCAGATGCGGGTCGGGGCGATACTGCATCGGCTAGGTTGGAGTCGTTACCGGCTCGGAGCAATGACCAAGAGCCGGATCCGTTTGTGGGGCTACAAGAAACCTGAGGGCTGGGGCAAGGCGTCTGCTTTGGAAAATGAGCGTGTCGAGGAGCCTTGTTTCGGTGATTAAGGAGATCGATTCGTTGCTGAAGAAGTGGGCTCAGGAGCTGCACTCCGATCATTCGAAAGGGGGGCTGGCAGGTGGCAACATGGTCGCGATGATGATGGAGAGCAACGGCCAGTTGATCCGTGGGCGGCGTGCATTCCGTGCGCCGTTGGAGAGCTCGTTAGATATGGAGCTGATCGTGAACAAGCATCTCGCGCCCGAGCTGATGACGGTTGTGCGGGAGCACTACTGCACCCTCGATGTCGACATGCGTTTGCGTTATGCGCACTGCGGCTGCGGGCGTGACACTTATTATCAGCGCCTGCATGACGCACACCTGCAGATTCTTGGAGTCATGATGGGGGTAGCTGCTTGATCCCAGGCACGGCTCCGGCAGTTGCTGTCCCACCGGCCCGCCTTGTCCCACTATGTTTAGACGTAGTGGGACAGGTGCGGGCCTTGTCTTTACTGGGTTGTCCCACCGTCCCACCTTGCAGCGTCACCCGCCCGCATATGCGTAGCAGGCACATTTCACGCGCGTTTCACGCGCAAGCGTGTTCTTAAATTTCTCCCTTTACACGAGAAAGGAGATAAATAAGTAGGACGGTGGGGCGAAGCCCCGAATCTAGGCGTTCTCAGGCGTCCCACTTCGATTTTGAAAGGTGGGACGTATGGGACGCCGAATCAAAAGCGATAGCCGAGTGAATACGTTGTACCCCTGTCGCACCCGCGTCGTACCCATATTGCACCCGTATTGTTCCATGGCATTAAAACTCGCTTGCTGCCACCGGAATCGCCCTGTAAAAAGTACCCATCTTCGATAGGTGCGACCGCAGATTGCGGCAGTCACCACACCACCAAACCCGGCCATTGCGCCGGGTTTTTGCGTTTAGGGGTTGGCGATGACAAACGAGCAACAAGCGCTGGCAGAGATGCCGATCTGGTTAGTGATCGTCCTGGCCCTGGTCGGCGGCGTATCGGGGGAGATGTGGCGAGCCGACAAGGATGGGGCGCGGGGCTGGGCGTTGTTACGCCGCCTCGCGCTTCGGTCTGGTGCCTGCATTGTCTGCGGAGTGTCGGCGATGATGCTGATGATCGCGGCGGGCATGACGATCTGGACGGCAGGCGCCTTGGGTTGTCTGACGGCGATGGCCGGTGCCGATGTGGCCATCGGGTTGTACGAACGCTGGGCCGCCAAGCGGCTGGGCGTTTCGGAGTCGACATCGGCCGACCGCAGCTAGGTCGGCGGCCGGGTGGGGGGCGCCATTTTTCCGGGTCCTCCCTGAGGGCCGCCCCCTACACGGGTTAGCGAACTCGCGGGATCTCTGCAGCTGAGAATTTTGCAGTGATGTCCGTCTTTTCAAAGGGTTAGATATGGGCAGGACTGTTAGCAAGGCCGACTTGAGCGAGATCGTCGGCCGCGATGAGCGCACCCTGACCCGTTGGCAGAACGACGGCATGCCAGTGACCGAGTTCGGCCTCGGTCGGGGCAACGAAAACCAATATGACACTGAAGCAGTGATTCAGTGGCTGATGCACCAGGCCTCGCTCAACGGCAAGAAAGAATCTTCCCGCGACCGCCTCGACCGGATCCGCGCTGACCGCGAAGAACTCGCGATGGCCAAGGACCTGGGAGAGGTCGTCATCGCCGATGACCTGGTCGAGCGCTTTGAAGCAATGATCACCGCCGCAAAGGTGGAGCTACTCAACACATTTCCCGACGCCTTGGCCGCCGAACTGTCGGCGCGCTACGGGGTGGAAGTCGACGATCAACTGATCAGGGATCCCATTGAAGCCATCCTGAGGAGGCTTTCTGACTATGACAAGGATGATGCCCCGTCAGATGGATATTCTGACGAACCGGACGATCCGGAGGGCTTTGAAGAAAACGGCGACTAAGGCGCTGCGCGGCGCCTGCCGCAAGTGGGCGCCACCGCCTCGCATGAGCATCATCGAGTGGGCGGACAAGTACCGTTGGCTCGCCCCCGAGGAAGCGGCGCGCCCTGGTAAATACCGCTTCGATGTAACACCGCACCTGACTTGGCCCGGTGGGCCGTTGGAAGCGTTGGACGATCCAGCCGTCAGCGAGATTGTCGGCCGCAAGTCGGCACAGGTGGCCTGGACATCTGGCGTGCTTGGGAATGCACTTGGTAAATGGATCGACATTGACCCGTCGCCGATCCTGGTGCTGTTTCCCAAAGCTGAAGCCGCCAAGCAATACGTTGGCGAAAAGCTCGAACCGATGATCGAAGCCACACCACGCCTGCGCAAGAAAGTCGACTTGCGTAGTCGCAAGCTGCAGCAGCGTCAGGACTTCAAACGCTTCCCCGGCGGCTTTCTGAAAATGGTTGGCTCCAACAGTCCGGCCAGCGTGAAATCCACACCGGTGCCACGCGTGGCCATTGAGGAGCCTGATGACTGCAACCTCAACCTGCGCGGACAGGGCGACAGTATCAAGCTGGCCAAAGAGCGACTGAAAACCTTCCGTCGCTCGAAGATCATCATCGGTGGGACACCGACCATCAAAGGCCTGTCGGCGATTGATGCCGAGCTGGAACTGTCGGATAAGCGTGTTGGCCTGGTGCCCTGCCATGAGTGCGGCGAGGAACACGCGCTGAGCTTTGACAACCTGCATTGCGATGAGGATCCGGATTACCTGCATGAGGTGTACGGCAAGAAACGTCCGGAAAAAGCGTTCTATTCCTGCCCGCACTGCGGTGGTATCTGGGACGATAACCAGAAAAACGCCAACCTCAAACATGGGCGCTGGTCGGCCACGGCTGAATTTCGCGGTATCGCGGGTTACATCCTCAACGAGCTGTATGCGACGTTCTGGGGATCGCGTTTTCAGGTGTTGATGGAGAAGAAACTTCAAGCCGATCACGCGGCTTCGCAGGGCAACATCGGGCCGATGATCGCCTTCGTCAACAGCTCTAAAGGTGAGAGCTACGAGTACCAGAGTGACGCGCCGAAGACCGATGAACTGGAGAAGCGCGCCGAGCCTTACGCCGAGCTGACAGCACCGAATGGTGTGTTGTTGGTCACCGTTGGTGTCGACGTGCAAGGCGATCGCCTGGCACTGGTCATCACCGGATGGGGGCGTGGTGAAGAGTCATGGCGGCTGTATTGGGGCGAACTTCATGGCAACCCCATCGACCCGCATGATGCTGTGTGGCAGGAACTGGACCGGGTGATCTCCCGCCCAATTCCCACCGAGGGCGGTGCCCAGCTGGCGGTGTCAGCGGTAAGCATCGACAGCTCCGACGGTAATACCAGCGATGCGGTTTATGCCTACGTTCGGGATCGCCAGCGCTACAACGTCATGGCGATCAAAGGGGCTTCCGTCGACAGTCGTGACAAGGAGATTTTCACCAAACCACCGCAGTCAGTGGATACCTCGCAAGACAACACCAAGGCTGCGAAATACGGCCTGCGGGTCCACATCGTTGGCACGCACAAAGCCAAGACCCTGATCGACGGCCGACTTCGGCTGAAAGGCGCAGGGCCTGGCCGAATGCACTGGTACAGCGAGATTCGCTCGGACTACTACGAGCAGCTCACCAACGAAGTGCTGGCGCCGCACCCACGCAACCCCAGCAAGATGGTGTGGCAGAAAAAGGCCGGACGGCGCAACGAAGCGCTCGACTGCGAGGTGTACGCCTTGCATGCGGCGCGCAGTCTGAAAACCCACCTGCTGCGCGATCACGAATGGGACCAACTGGAGCAGCAACTGCTGCAGCCAACCCTGTTCACCACCGAACAACCGGTCGCACCGGTACCGCGCCGAGCCGTCGCTCGTGGGCGGGGCACCCGCAGTCGCGCGGGCTACTAGGAAAACAAACATGACAGACGCACAACAGCGCCTCGCGGAAGTCCGGGCGGCGATCTCTGACGTCCTGAAGAAAGGCCAGCGCTTGCGTCGTGCGGATCGCGAACTGTATCGCGCCGAGCTGAACAGCCTTCGCCTGCTCGAGCAGCAATACGCGAAGGAGGTCGCGCTGGAACAGGCCCAACAACAGGGACGCGGCCGCAACCGCATCTCCTACATGAAGATCTGACTATGGGATTTTTTCGAAAAGACCCGGCCGAGTTGCTGATGCGTGAGGCGATCAAGCTCACCAAGTCGGCAAACGAGGCCCGACCTATTGTCGCTCAAGGTGGTGGGGGTGGTGTTGAGACGCGCTGGCGCGGTGCCTCACGCGTGCTGCGCAGTATGGCCAGCTGGATACCCGGGCTCGGCAGCCCCCGACGCGACCTCGACCAAAACGAGCGGCGCATGTTGGTGGCTCGTTCGCGGGATGCCATGCGCAATCACCTGATCGCAAGAGCGGCGATCACTCGCCTGCGCACCAACGTAGTCGGCACCGGCCTGGTTTGCCGTTCGCAGATTGATCACGCGGCGCTCGGGTTGAGTGAAGAGCAGGCCGAAGACCTCAATGCCCAGCTCGACCGACTCTGGTCACTGTATGCCGATGATCCACGCGAGTGCGACGCGGAGGCGACGCTCAATCATTACCAACTGCAGGCCCTGGTCATGGTCTCGTCGATGGTCGGTGGTGATGTATTGATTGCCAGCCCCGACGACGAACGTCCCGGCTGTGTGTTCAGTACACGGCTGCAACTGATCGAGTCGGATCGGGTGTGCAACCCGGCTGGAAGGCTGGATAGCGCGAACCTGGTGGACGGCGTCGAATTCGACAGACTCGGCGCTCCGTTGGCTTATCACGTGTGCACCGGTTACCCGAACGAGTTCACCGCCGGCCAAGCGCTGAAATGGGAGCGTTTGCCAGCTTTCGGTGAAGCCACTGGCAGACGCCGAGTCATGCACGTCATGGCCGACAAGGAGCGCCCAGGGCAGAAGCGAGGCGCGCCGTATCTGGCCCCGGTGCTGGAGCCACTGCAGAAACTGGAACGCTACAGCAGCGCCGAACTGATGGCGGCGGTGATCTCGGCCATGTTCACCGTGTTCATTAAGAAGACCAACGACTTTCAGGTCGGAAACCTGCCGCTGACCGCCTTGGCGAACGAAGGCGGCGGTCCTGGTGGCGATACCACGGGAGATGGCGAACTGGCCTTGGGCGAGGGCGCGATTGTCGACCTAGGGCAGGGCGAAGAGCCGGTCATTGCCAACCCGGCCCGGCCCAACGCGCAGTTCGATCCATTCTTCACCGCCGTGGTCAAGGAGATCGGCGCGGCTTTGGAGCAGCCAATGGAGGAACTGCTGCTGCACTACAGCAGCAGTTACAGCGCGGCCCGTGCGGCGATGCTGCAGGCGTGGCGCTTTTACAGCCTGCGCCGTTGGTGGCTGATCTGCGACTTCTGCCAGCCCAGCCGTGAACTGCTGATCGACGAGGCGGTGGCGCGTGGATTGATCCAGCTGCCCGGCTATGCGGATCCGGCCAAGCGCAAAGCTTATTGCCAAGCGATCTGGATCGGACCGGCCCGTGGCGCCATCGATGAGTTGAAGGAGGCCAATGCCGCCGGCAAGCGCATCGAGATCGGCGTCAGCAACGAGACGCTGGAGACAGCCGCGATGACCGGCGAGCCGTGGCAGCAGGTGTACCGGCAACGCGTGCGCGAAGTTGAACAGCGCCGCAAGGATGGCCTGCACACGCTACCCAAAGGGCGCGAACAGGAAACACCACCCGATAACCCCAACGAGGAATAACCATGCCCCGCGCATTCGAGCTGGCTGCCTCGCAGCCCTGGCTGATGCTGCCTGGCGCCCTGGAAAACCTGCTGACCATCGCAGACCGAATGGGCGACCCGGCGGCGCTGGAGACCCGCACCGGCATGCGGCTAGACAACAGCCGTACCGTCAGCGTGCGCAACGGGGTAGCGATCATCCCGGTGGTCGGCCCCGTGTTTCGCTACGCCAATCTCTTCACCGAGATCAGTGGCGCGACCAGCACCCAGGTGCTGGCGATTGACCTGCAAAAAGCGCTGGACGACCCCAAGGTCAGCGCAATCATTTTGAACATCGACAGCCCAGGCGGCGTTGCCGCCGGGATCAACGAGCTGGCCGACCACATCCATGCTGCCCGAGACCGCAAACGCATCGTCGCCTACATCGGCGGCACCGGTGCCAGCGCAGCCTACTGGATAGCCTCGGCGGCTAGCGAGATTGTTATCGACGAAACCGCGCTCGCCGGCAGCATCGGCGTCGTGGTCGAGGCAGTGGTGGAAGGCGAGGCCACCACTGGACGCAAGCGCTACCAAATCGTCAGCCGCAACGCACCCAACAAGCGGGTGGATTTGTCCACCGAGGAGGGGCGGGCCAAGGTTGGCGAAACCGTCGACGCCATGGGCGACGTGTTCGTAGCCAAGGTGGCTCGCAACCTTGATGTGGATCCGGAGCGCGTTCCCGAGATGGGCGACTTCGGCGGACTGCGTGTCGGCGCCGCCGCTGTCGAGTCTGGCCTGGCCCATCGTCTGGGCTCGCTTGAAGCATTGATTACCGAACTGGCCAAAACGGCCGCAACCCAACCGAGGAAATTCAACATGACCACCGTCAGCAGCACGGCGGAGTTGCGTGAGGCGCTGGCCGCCGGCACGGATCCGCAGACCATCCAGATCGCCCAGGCGAGTCAGCCGGATCTGGAGAGCATCCGCACCCAGAGCCGCGAGGAGGGCGCGACCGCTGAGCGGCAGCGCATCACCGGCATCAACGCCATGGCCAGCAAGGGATTCGAGACCGAGATCGCTGCCGCTATCGATGCCGGTACCTCGGTCGAGGCCACCGCGCTGCAACTGTTCAAGGCGGCGCAGGATCGCGGCATCTCACTAAACGCGATCAAGTCCGATGCAACCGGCGCCTCGACCTCGACCCCGACCGATAACGATGACCAGGGCGAACGTAAGGCCGTGGTCAACGCCATCATCGTGGGCGCCTCGCGCCGCTGACAGGAGAAGATCATGAGCAATCCAGAACGCCAAACCTATGTGCCCGAGCAGCTTTCAGCGGGCGCTTTCCCGGTAATGATCGACATCGCCGTGATCGCCGCCGGCCAAAACCTTCCGCGAGGTGCAGTCCTCGGTCAGGTCCAGGCGAGTGGCGAGTACGTGCTGTGCAAGGCCGCCGCCACGGACGGCTCTGAGGTGCCTTCAGCGATTCTCGATCAGGCCACGGATACCAGCAAGGGTGTCCAGGCGGCACCGATCCGACTGACCGGCGAAGTGCTGGCCACCCAACTCACTCTCGGCGAAGGGCTCACTGTAGCGAAGGCGAAAGCCGCGCTACGAGCTCTGTGCCTGTTCGTTCGTTAACCGGAGTTTCCGATGGATATTTTTGATACCCGCACCATGCTGGAAGCGGTCGAGCAGATGCCGACTGCACGTCGTTTTCTGCTGAACACTTTTTTCAATGGCGGCACTCCGGTGACCTTCCCGACCAAGACCGTGGACATCGACATCATCAAGGGCAAACGCAAGATGGCGCCATTCGTCAATCCGCGTCTGCCGGGCAGCCTGTCGCTGCGTGAGGGGTACACCAGCAGCACTTACGCGCCGCCGTACATTCAGCCCAAACGTGAGACCACTGCCGAGCTGGTGCTCAAGCGTGCGGCCGGCGACAACCCGTACGCCACCCGTACACCGCTGGAGCGTGCCGGCCAGTTGCTTGGCAAGGATCTGCGTGACCTGGACGACGAGATCGTCCGCCGCGAGGAGTGGATGTGCGCCCAGGCGCTGACCACCGGCAAGGTTCGCGTGATCGGCGAGGGCGTGGACGACACCATCGACTTCCTGATGGCCAGCGACCACCGGATCAGCCTCGGCAGCGGGCAATGGGGCACGTCCGACAGCGACCCCATCGGCAACCTGCGCAGTTGGAAACGCAAGATCGCCAAGGCCTCCGGCCGCACGGCCAACACGGTGGCCATGAGTGGCGAAGCGCTGGACGCCTTCCAGTCCAATACGAAGGTGATGGAGCAGCTCAACACCCGCCGCGTCGACATGGGCATGATCAAGCCGGAGGAGCTGCCCGACGGTGTGACCTACTTGGGTTATCTGAACGATCCGGGCGTCGACCTGTACGGCTATGACGAGTGGTATCTGGACGATGACGACGACGAACAGCCAATGATCCCGGTCGGTGGCCTGATCCTCGGTGCCACTTCGACGCGCAACGCGATGCTGTATGGCGCAATCCAGGATCTGGAGGCCGTGGAAAGCGGCCTGGTTGAAGCGGCCCGCTTTCCGAAAAGCTGGGTCACCCAAGAGCCGAGCGCTCGCTGGTTGAAGTTGCAGAGTGCCGCTTTGGCCGGCCTGCTGGAGCCGGACGCTTTCATCTACGCCAAGGTGGTGTGACATGGCCAAAAAAGCCGAATACCTGGTGATTGATGGTTGCGTGCAGGACGGTCGCATGGTCGTGGTCAAGGGCGAGCCCTACAGCCCGGCCAGCAAGGAGGTGGCAGACGCGCTGTTGGCTGAGGGGCGCATTGCAGCCATCAAGGATCCGCGAGCGCAGCAATTGCTGCGAGACAACCCAGGCACAGTCGACGACGTCGACGTCGGTGAGTGACTGTGGGCTTTCGCGAGTTGAGTGAAGACATGGATGCCCTGGTGCTGGATGGGCTGGGCGACATGGGAACGGTCGGCGGTCGTGAGATCGCCGGTTTCTTTTCCGCACCTTGGCTGCAGCCTCGTATGGGACGGCTCAACACTGGTCTGCGGGAGCCTCGCTTCGAGGTTCGCGTCTGCGATGCGGACGGAGTCGAAGAGGGGCAATTGGTGGACATTGACCTACCGACGCAGGACGGCGGCGGCCAGTATGACCTAGTGAAGCTCGAGCCTGACGGCGACGGCTGGGTGGCATTGCTGTTGAGGGCCAGATGATGAGCGTAGGCAGCTATTTCAAACCATCGGCCAGCGGCGGGATGATCTCGCTGCAGGCTTCCACCTCAGACCTTAAGGCATTTCAGGACTTTGCCGCCTTGGTACCGAAGGCTGCCGCGAACGCGCAGCGCCGGGCAATCAACAAGACACTGCGCTGGCTCGTCACTTATATCGCCCGGGCCGTCGGCCGTCAGGAGCGAATAGCGATCAAGGCTGTGAGGCAGCGTCTGCGGGCATACCCGGTAAGTGGCGGGGCCAACAGCGGCAAGCTTTGGTTCGGTCTCGACTCTATCGAGGCCAGCCGCATCGGCAGCGTTCGACAGGGCAAAACTGGTGTGTCGGTAGCAGGCCGTCGGTATGCGGGCGCCTTCCATAAGAAGGTCTACGGCAGTCAGGCGGACATCTGGATCCGGACAGCCAGCAAACATTTCGACGCCACCGATTACCCGGACAGCGACGTCAGCGCGGTCGGCGGTGTCAGCTCGGGGTGGATCGCTGAACACGGCAGCCGCTTCCCGCTGGCCAAGGCCAAGGTTTCACTGGAGCAGGCCCGGCCTCTATTTGAGGCGTGGATTCGAAAGGCCGACGCTCAACTGGTGCATGTGCTGCAGCAGGAGCTGAACTTTGAACTGCAGAAGCACTTGAAGGGGAAATGACGTGACGGATCAAGTCGACGAGCCGTTCAGCTTTGAGCGGTTGTATCAGGCCATTGAGGCACACATCCGGATTCACCTTCCGGACGTGAGCACGGTGGCCATGTGGCCGGATATTCGGGATCGAATACCTCTGCCTGCGGTGCTCATCGAACTCGCAGAAATGGAGCCAGGGCAGGATCCGGGAACCGGCGAAACGAGCCTTTCCTGCAAGTTCGAAGCGCGGGTGATCACGGATCCGATCCACCGCGACCATCACCAGCAAGCGGTGTTTCTTGCCGGTCAGTTGGCCGTGCTGTTGCGGATGCAGTGCTGGGGCGTCGAGGTCGAACCGGCCGAGTTCGTGCAGTCCATGCCGGACTGGACTAAGCCCGAGCTGGACGGCTACACCGTCTGGGTCGTGGAATGGATACAGCAGATCTACCTCGGCGAGTCCGAATGGCCGTGGCCGGATCTGCCACAGGGCACCCTGGTGCTGAACATCGAACCGGGCGACGGTCCGTTCCGTCCGGAGGACGTGCAATGAGTTCCGGTTATGTCGCCGCGCAGCACGACCGCATGCTCGCCGGCCTGGTCAAGGATTGCTATGTGGTGGCGGTGGATCTCGCCGCCTCGCCACCGGCCTGTCGCGTTTCGGACGGTGAGTGGGTCAGCGGCTGGGTGCGCTGGCACAGTGTCGCTGCCGGCAAGGCACGGCACTGGCGGGCGCCCAGCCTGAACGAGCAGGGGACCCTGATCAGTGCCAGTGGCGATGTGGCCCAAGGCACATTTATTCCCGGCCTGTACGGCAACGGCGGCCCGCCGCCGGATAATCGCGATCACGTCGAAGTCTGGCATTTCGAGGATGGTGGGCGCCTGGTCTACGACTGGCAGGCCAAGAGCTACAGCATCACCCTGCCAACCGGCACGGTCAGCATCAAGGTTGGGACAACCCAGGCCGAAGTGACCGACAACGCCGTCACCGTAAAGTCGGGAACGATCGATCTCGAAGGGAAAGTGAACATCAAGGGACCGGTCAATATCGACGGGCCGCTGCACGCCACGCAGAACATCACCAGCGACGGCGCGATCCTGGACACCACCGGCAACACTGCCAACCACAAACACTGATAACCCTTTCCACCCAGCCCGCCGCGCGCGGGCTTTTTCATGCCTGGAGGTACTCATGGCTAAGGCCAAACCTGAAGTCGAGGCGCTCGCGGAAGCTCAGCCAGTATCAGGGCTTGTCCCTGTTGCCCAGGGATTCCCCGGCAATGCCTCTGACCAGTTCATCACGTTCCGCGACACCCTCTACAGCTCGCGCACAGTCATCCTTCCGGATGGTCGCTCGCTCCCGGTGGCCAAGAGCATCGTAGCGGTCGAAGTGAGTGATGACATCGCGCTGAAATGTCTCAAGGCCCACCCTGAATACGAGCAGCTCAAGGAGTAGATCCGATGATCGGAATGGATCGCCACACCGGGCAGCCCATCTCCGGTATCGAGCATTTACGTCAGTCCGTGGCGGACATCCTCGGCACACCATTGCTGAGTCGTCGCGAACGGCCGGAATACGGCAGCAAGCTACGGCGCATGGTCGACCTGCCCATCAACGAAGGCTGGAAGAGCGCGGCGCAGGCTGAGGCTGTGCGGGCGCTCAACCAATGGGAGCCGCGACTCAAGCTTGAGCGCATCGTGGTTGTCTCCGTCCTCGGCGGCAAAATCAATTTCAAGATCAGCGGCGAATACCTCGGTGAACGCGGCACGTTGGAGGTGTGGGTATGAGTACCCTGGTGGATCTGTCTGAGCTGCCGGCGCCGGACGTGCTGGAACCGCTGGACTTTGAGGACACCTACAGCGAAGCGCTGGGCGTGTTCCGTGGGCACATGGGCCAGAACTGGACGGCCTCGCTGGAAAGCGACCCGGTGACCAAGCTGCTGGAGGTCGGCAGCTACATCAAGCTCGGCAATCGGGCGCGGGTCAACGACGCGGCCAAGGCCCAATTGTTGGCCTATGCCACGGGCGCCGATCTGGATCATCTGGCCGCCAACGTCAATCTGAAGCGCCTGGTGATACAGGCCGCGGATCCGCAGGCCGTGCCGCCCGTGGAGGCGGTGATGGAATCCCACGATGCGCTGCGCGAGCGGGTGCAGCTGGCCTACGAAGGCCTGACCACGGCCGGCCCGCGCAACAGCTACATCCTGCATGCCCGCAACGCTTCGGCGCTGGTCGCCGATGCCACGGCGGAAAGCCCGAAACCGGCCTGCGTCGACGTCACGGTGCTGGGGTTGGAGGGCGACGGCACCGCCGGCCCGGAGCTGCTGGCCTTGGTCGCGGTGGCCGTGAACGACGATGACGTGCGCCCGGTCGGCGACCGCGTCACCGTACGCGGCGCCGAGATCCTGCGTTACCGCGTCGACGCCGTGCTGCACATGAAAGGCACCGGCCCGGAGAACGACGCCGCGCTCACGGAGGCGATCCGTCGACTGGACGCCTGGATCAATCCCCGGCGCCGGCTGGGCGTCGAGGTGGCCCGGTCCGGTGTCGATGCCCAGCTGCATGTCGCCGGTGTCGGCCGGGTGGAGCTGAAGGATTGGCAGGATCTGAAACCCACCAAGGCCCAGGCCGCGTATTGCACGGGTTACACAGTCGTGCTGGGAGGTTGAATGCGCAGTCTCTTACCGCTCAACAGCACGCCCCTGGAACGGGGTATCGAAGCGACCTTCACCGAGACCACGTTGATTCCGTTGCGCACGTTGTACAACCCCGACACCTGTCCGGTGCATCTGCTGCCACATTTGGCTTGGGCCTGGTCGGTCGACCGCTGGGATCCGGCTTGGCCGGAGCCGGTCAAGCGCGCCGCGATCAAGGCATCGTTCTACATCCACAAGCACAAGGGCACCATCGGTGCTTTACGTCGGGTAGTCGAGCCACTGGGTTACCTGATCGAAGTGCTGGAGTGGTGGCAGACGGTACCGGAAGGCGTGCCGGGCACCTTCGCTCTGAAAGTCGGCGTCCTCGATACCGGCATCACCGAGGAAATGTACCTCGAACTCGAACGTCTGATCGATGACGCCAAACCCGTCAGTCGGCAACTCACCGGCCTGGCCATCAGCCTTGAAACGCAAGGCGACCTGAACATTGCAGCGTCCCTCTACGAAGGTGACGAAATCGACGTCTACCCGCCTGTGATGCGTGACATCGAAGTCACGGGCAGCTTCGGCGTGATCGGACGCGAACACTCCATAGACACCCTGGACATCTATCAATGACTGATGCGAATTCTCAGTTTTTCGCCATCCTCACGACTGTGGGAAAGGCCAAGCAGGCAAACGCCGACGCGCTCGGTATTCCCTGGCTGGTCACCCAAATGGGCGTCGGGGACGCCAATAACATCGATCCGGTCATCCCCGCTGAGGGGCAGACCAAGCTGATCAACGAGTGGCGGCGTAAGCCGCTTAACCGGCTGTTCGTCGACCCGGTCAACCCGGCGGTGCTGATTGCTGAGCAGGTCATTCCGGCGGACGAGGGCGGGCGCTGGATCCGCGAGATCGGCCTGTACGACGCGGACGGCGATCTGGTGGCCGTGGCCAACTGTGCGCCGAGCTTCAAGCCGTTGCTGTCACAGGGCTCGGGCCGCACGCAGATCGTGCGCATGAACTTCGTCGTTACCAGTACTGGCAACATCCAGCTCAAGATTGACCCGGCGGTGGTACTGGCCACGCGCGCATTTGTTGAGGCGGCGATTCTGGAAGTGCTGCCGAAGAACAAGACGCCGGGTCAATACACGCGGGTCAAGGTCAATGATCGCGGGCTGGTGGTGGAAGGTGATAACCCGAACACACTGGCAGGCATGGGTATCACGGACACCTACACCAAGACGCAGATCGAGGCGATGATTGCCGCTGCCTCGGCGTTGCCGGTCGGTGTCATGGCGCCGATTCCAGTCGACAAGATCCCGCCCGGGTTTCTGGAGCTGGACGGCTCGGTTAAGAGCATCGCCGTCTATCCCGATCTGGCAGCGTTCCTCGGTACGCTCTACAACAAGGGTGATGAGGGCGTCGGCAATTTCCGGTTGCCGGAGTCGCGCGCCGAGTTTCTGCGCGGCTGGGATCATGGGCGCGGCGTCGATGCTGGGCGGGCAATGGGTAGCTGGCAAGACCATGCGTTTCAGAATCACTTGCATGCTCTGCGGCAAACAGTAACGACTGCAACCTCTACAGGCACGGGTTTGGCGGTGGTCCTCAGTGGAGCGGGTACTGGCGGCAACACTGACGTACCAATGACGGGCAACGTGGGCGCTGAAACCCGTCCTCGCAACTTGGCGGTCATGTGGTGCATCAAGGCCTGGAACGCACCGATCAATCAGGGAAACATCGACATCCAGGCGCTCGCGGCGCTGGCCACGCAGGCCACGGAGGTCAAGCTCGGCACGGCCAAGATTGCTACGCAGGCGCAGACTGACGCGGGTGAAGATGACGCCACTATCGTTACGCCGAAAAAGCTGCGGATGGGGGTTTCGTGGAACTTCGGCGTCAATGGCTGGTTGGCGCTGCCGTCGTGGCTGGGTGGGCTGATTATTCAATGGGGCGGTGCAACAGCTCAGGTGGGCACGACCATTACGCAAAACACCTATGCGTTTCCAATGGCCTTTCCGAATCAGGTTCTAAGAATTCTGGGTTATCGAAGTTCCGAAATGCAAAACGGGAACGCGCCTACGACCGATCACTTTTTTACAGCAAATCTCCTTAACTGGACGGTCACTCACGTCCGTTCTCAAGGGAGCCTTGCAATCCCATTCGTCTATCTGGCCATCGGTCGCTGAGGTGAATATGAAATACGCGACTTTTAGTGATTCCGGCGAGATCATCGGGCGGTTTGATGACCGCTTTCACGCGACGATTCCCGATGACGCAGTCGTTATCCCGGAAAAATTGTGGGGGCCAACGTTGAATGACACGGATGGTGTGTGGCGTTTGGTGGACGGCGAGCTGGTCAAGCAGCCACTGCCAGAGATTCTGCCCGACTTTGTGCAGATGGTGGCCGACGAGCGCTACAAACGTGAGGCAACCGGCGTCACCGTCGAGGGTCTGCAAATCGAAACGACCCGCGACAGTCAGGCGCTGATTGCCAGCACCGGTTTGTCTGCCGTCCTTGATCCCGAATATCGCTGCAACTTCAAGACGGTGACCGGCTTTGTCGAGATCGGATCGGCGCAAATCATTGCCATCGCCAAGGCCGTGCGCACCCATGTTCAGGCCTGCTTTGACCGTGAACTGACGCTGTTGCGCGCCATTGAGGCCGGCGACTACCGCGAGGACATGCTGCTCGAGGGCTGGCCGGATTCCATCCCGCCTGATCCTGTCGAGCTGCAATAGTCGCCCCTCACTGCAGGGGCGTTTTTCATTGCGCCCCACACAGCAATACCTTGAGCCTCGCCAATACGCGGGGCTTTTTCGTTTCTGGAGAATGAGCCTTATGAGTTTCTTTCACGGTGTCACGACCACCTCGGTCGATACCGGCGCGCGCACCATCTCGCTGCCGTCTTCGTCGATTATCGGCTTGTGCGACACCTTCACCCCCGGATTGCTCGGCGGCGGTACCGCCAAGGCCGGCGAACTCAAACTGATCACCACCGAGCGCGAGGCCATCGCCGCCTTCGGCGCGGGGGCTGCGATCACCAAGGCCTGCCAGGCGATCTACACCAAGGCCAAGGCGGTGATCGTCGCCATCGGTGTGCCGAAGATGGACGACCCGGCGCTGCAGACCTCGGCGATCATCGGTGGCGTCTTGGTGTCAGGTCAGCGGACCGGGCTGCAGGCGCTGCTCGATGGCAAAAGCCTGTTCAACGCCCAGCCGCGATTGCTGATCGCACCAGGTCATTCGGCCACTCAGGCGATAGCCACGGCGATGGACGGTCTGGCGCAAAAGCTGCGGGCCATCGCCATCATCGACGGGCCGTGCACCACCGACGAGGCCGCCATGGCCTACGCCGACAACTTCGGCAGCCGCAACCTGTTCATGGTCGACCCCGGTGTGCAGTTCTGGGACACCGATGCCAGCAAGACTGTTGATGCGCCGGGATCGGCATGGACCGCCGGCCTGTTTGCCTGGACCGACGCGACCTACGGTTTCTGGGCCTCCCCATCGAACAAAGAGTTCACCGGCATCACCGGGACCACCCGAGCCGTCGAGTACCTGGACGGTGATGAGACCTGCCGGGCCAACCTGCTCAACAACGCCAACATCACCACGATCATTCGCGACGACGGCTACCGCCTGTGGGGCAACCGCACCCTGTCGAGCGATCCGAAATGGGCGTTCGTCACCCGCGTGCGCACGCTGTTCATCCTCATGGACGCGGTCCAGGCCGGCCACAAGTGGGCGGTCGACCGTTCGATCACCAAGACCTACGTCAAGGACGTCACCGACGGCCTGGAAGCATTCATGCGCGACCTGAAAAATCAGGGCGCGGTGATCAACTTCGAAGTGTTTGCCGATGAAGAGCTGAACACGGCCAGTCAGATCGAGCAGGGCAAGGTGTACTGGCGAATCCGCTTCACTGACGTGCCGCCGGCCGAGAACCCGAATTTCCTCTTCGAAGTCACCAATCAATGGATGACCGAAGTGCTTGAAGCTGCCTAAGGAGGCCACCCGATGAAGCCTGAAGTTTTGTCCAATTGCGCGGCGTTTATCGACGGCGTGAGCTTTGCCGGCGATGTGCCGAGCGTGACCCTGCCCAAGGTCGTGCTGAAAACCGAAACCTACCGGGGCGGCGGCATGGCCGGTGAGATCGAGATCCCGGTCGGTGTCGAAAAGCTCGAATCCGGATTCACCACCAACGGCGTGCGCCGTGAGGCGCTGAAGTGGTTCGGGCTGTCCGACCGCACGGCCTGCAATGCCGTGTTTCGGGGGACGTTCAAAGGCCTCCAGGGGAAGGTCACCTCGGTGATCGTCACCATGCGCGGCGGCCTGAAAGAGGTCGACATGGGCGACTGGAAAGCCGGTGAAAAAGCCGAGACCAAACACAGCATGGCCTTGACCTACTACAAGCTGGAAGTCGGGGGCCGTCTGATCTACGAGATCGACATGGTCGGCATGGTGCTGGTGATCGACGGTGTCGACCAGCTCGCAGACGAACGTTCGGCCCTGGGCCTTTAAGGAAATCCAACCATGAAGCAAGACATTCAATCGACCACTGAAACGCCCCTGCCTAAATGGCTGCAACTGTCCGACGATGGCTTTCGCATCAGCCTCAAATACCCGACCGAATTGTGCGGTGTGACGGTCGACACGCTGATGATGCGCGCGCCGTGCGTGCGGGATGTTCGGGCGGCGCAGGCTGCGTCCAACGGCGATGCCGAGCAGCGCGAAATGTCGCTGTTCGCGTCGCTGACCCAGACCCCCGAGGCGGATCTGATGGGACTGAAGATGGTCGACTACCTGCGCCTGCAGGCCGGCTATTTTCGCCTGGTCACGGACGAGTAAATGCGACGGCTCTACGTTGAAGCTTCTGGCCAAACGCATGGCCAAAGAGACCGGGTTCTCGGCGGCTGAGATCACGGCCATGCCCTTCAACGAACTGGTGTGGTGGCTCTCCGACTGAGCCACCGCTCGATACCCCATCGCATAAGGCCCGCACATGGCGAAGAACCTCGCACTCGGCTTTGTCATTGGCGGCGCCGTCGATCCGACGGTAGGCAAAGCGTTCAAGGACGTCGAAAGCAAGATCAAACATTTGGACTCGGTGGGCAGCAAAGCCCGAGTCCTGCAGAACACCATCGGCGACACCATGCGTTTGCGTGATGAATGGCGCAAGGCGCACACGACCGGTGCCGAGGGCGCCGACAAACTACTAGCCAAGTACGAAAAGAACCTCGCGCTGCTCAAGAAACAGGGCGTCGAGGTCGGACGGTTGAGCAAGGCTTACGCCACCATGGGCCGTGTAGCCGCCGGTGCCGGACTCAAAGCCCTCGGCCACCGGCAGATCGAGGAGGGCCGGTCCGGCTTGAAAAGCACCCTCGGTCAGGCTGGTGCGCTGACCGCCGCCGCAGCCATCCCGACCAAGGTCAGTGCCGACTACGGCGCGATCATTCGTGACATCGCCATCAAGGCCAACATTGCCAACTCACCGGAAGAGGCGCAGTTGTCTAAGACCGTGATCGACACGTCGCGCGATACCGGCATGGCACGCAATCAGGTGGCCGAAGTGATCAACGCCTTGGTCGGTGCCGGCATGGAGCTGGACAAGGCGCTGGCCTACGCCCCAACGGCGGCTAAGTTTGCCATCGGCCAAGGATCGGAAGGCACTGAAACGGCCAAGATGATCAACGCATTGGGGCAGAACGCCAAGATCACTGACCCCAAGGTAATGGAGAAAGCGCTGGAGGCCATCGCCTATCAGGGCCAGGCAGGCAGCTTTGAAGCGGTCGACATGGCCAAGTGGTTTCCCGAACTGCTGGCCGGCATGGGCAAATTGGGCATCACCGGCATGGACTCGGTGACGCAGCTGGGCGCCATGCTTCAGGTGCAGATGAAGACGGCCGGCGGTTCGGACGAGGCCGCGAACAACCTGAAAAACTGGATGGAAAAAATCGGTTCCGGCGAGACGGTCGACGCCTATAAAAAGGCCGGCATCGACTACAAGGGCTCGATGCAGACCGGTTTGCAAAACGGCATGTCGACATTGGAATCCAGTTTTGCCCTGGCCCAGAAATACATCCAGGCCACCGATCCGAAACGGGCTGCCGAAATGGCCAAGGCCACGGCGGCGATTAGCAAAGAGGTCGATCCCGAAAAGGCCAAGGCCATGATGAAGTCGCTGGAGGAGGCCTTGCGTACCGGCGACCTGTTCGCCGACATGCAGGTGAAAGCCGCCCTGACGGCGTACATGCAGAACAAGGATCTGTACAACCAGCTGAAAAAGGACTCGGCCGGGGCCACCGGGATCCTCGACAAGAACCTCGCCGAGCGCCGGCAGACGTCTGCGCAAAAGTGGTCCGAGATGGCCCAGTCCATGGACGACGCCATGCGCAGCATCGGCGATGCGATTCGGCCGGTCACCGATGCCGTGGCTGATGGCATCAACAACGTCAGCCGCAAGCTGTCGGTTTTTGCCGACGAGTTTCCACGGGTCACGCTTGGCATCGGTACGGCCGTGGCTGGACTGGTCGCGCTGAAGGGCGCCGTCAGCGCATTCAAGGTCGGCAAGGGCCTGATGAACCTTGGGCGTGGCACCTTGATGGGCAATCCGAACATCCCGCAAAAGGTGATCGTCACCAATCTGCCAGGTGCTGGGGGCGGGCTGGATGCCGGCGACCTGGATGGAGGCGATGGCAAGAAGAGCAAGAGGGGTAAGGGGGGCGGCAGTAGAGGGGGTGGGCGCGGAGGCCCAATCGCCGAGGGCATGAAAGGTCCGGTGATCTTCGCGGCCGTCGACGCCGGTTTCAAAGCCTACGACACCTACCAGAATGCCGAGACTCAGGACGAAAAGGCCGAAGGTTACGGACAGGCTGCCGGTAGCCTGGCGGGCACTTTGGCCGGTGCGGCCGCCGGTGCCGCCATCGGCACGGCGGTGCCGATCATTGGCAACATCGTCGGCGGCGCGATTGGCGGTTATATCGGTTATATGGGTGGCGACCTGGCCGGCGGAATTCTGGGCAAGAAACTATTCGGCACCGACGAGTCGCTCAAGCGCGTGCCGGACGCCGGGCCCTTGATGATGGCCAACGCCGGACAGAACCTGCCGCCGGTGATGGGCGACATAGCAAAGTCCTTCGAATCCAAGCCAGCCTCTGGTCCGTTGGCACCTGCTGCAATGGGCGATGTGGCCCGGTCACTTGCTGTACCTACAGCTGCACCAGTTCCTCCGGTATTGCTCGCCGCACCGGTTCCGGCTGCCAAATCCGAAGCGCCTAAGGTCGAGCAACAGGTCCAGATCTCGGCGCCGTTGTACATCACCGTGCAGGGCGATGCCAAGGATCCGGCACAGATGGCGCGGGAGCTGCAGCCCTTTATTGCGCAGCAGATGCAGCAGGCCACGCAGCAGCTGCAAAACCGCACACTCTACGATGAACCGCATGTGTAAGGAGGACTGATGGCCTACATGGAGCAACTGCAGTCGGGACTCAAGCAACTGGCTGCAGCAGGGGAGACCGGCCGGCGCAGCCTGGACGGCATGATGGGGCCGGTCAATGGCGCGATCAGCGAAATTAGCGGTGCGGCCTCGGAGCTGGAAGGCATTCCCTTTGTCGGTCCGGCAATCGGGGAAAAGCTGCAGCGTGTGATGCGAGGGGTAAATGCCGCCCAGGCCAAGGTCGGGCAGGTGGTGGCCACTTACAACAAGGCCACGCGAGCCGTGTCAGAGATCGATGAGCGCATGAGCCAACTGAAGGAACAGGCCGCCCGGGCCTCAACCGCAATCAACAAGATCGCCGGCAAGGTCAGCCCGTCGCTGGGGAACATACTGCCCACCGGATCGCTGGCCGGTGACGCGACACCGGTACCGGAAGCGGTGAAGCCATTCCCGCATCTGCTGATCGTGCAGCCGCAAGATCCCAAGGCGATCCCGTATTACTTCAACCTGGATACCGCCGCGTTCGACGAACTGCGGCGCTCCACGGAGTACCGCTGGGCCTCGCAGGAACGTCTGACCCGGCGGCCGGCACAACAGGCGGTGGGCATCGGAGAGGAAAAGATCACCCTCAAGGGCGCGATCTTTCCGGGCTTCAAGGGCGGCATCAAGCAACTGGATACGCTGCGCAGCCTCGGCGCTCAGCAGCTGCCGCTGACGCTGACCACCGGCTATGGCGACGTGCTTGGCACCTGGTGCTTGAAGAATGTCGACGAAGAACAAAGCGCGCTGCTGCAGGGCGGGATTCCGCGCAAGCAGGCGTTCACTTTGGAGTTTGTGCGTTATGGCGATGACCTGCAGAACGTCTGACGGAGATCTGCTCGATACCCTGTGTTACCACGCCTATGGGCATCTCAGTGGAACGGTCGAGGCGGTGCTGGATGCCAATCAGGGCCTGGCCGACGAACCGCAGCCTTATCGGGCCGGTATTGTGATTGAGTTACCAGATCTGCCTCAGCCGTCGGAGGACGGTATAGCGCTATGGAGTTGATGAACTATAGTCACCCACAGTTCACGTTGCTCCTTTAGCTTCATCCTCTTCGAAGCCCGCCCTGTGCGGGCTTTTTTTTGGAGCAAAAATGACCCCCATCTTTCGCATCGTCGCCGACGGTGCCGATATCACCCAGCGGATCAACGACCGTCTGCTGCAGCTGAAAACCACCGACAAACCCGGTATGGAGTCCGACGAGTTTGAATTGCGCATCGACGACCGCGACGGCGCGGTGGTGCTGCCTCCACGCGGGGCCGGCATCGAGATCTTCCTGGGCTACGCAGAAACCAAACTGACTCGAATCGGCCGTTACGTCGTCGATGAGATCGAACTGTCCGGTCCGCCGGACACGTTGGTGATCGGCGGCAAGGCCAGCGACATGCGCGGCAGTGGCAAGACCACCCGCAGCGGCAGCTGGGAAAACGTGCCGCTGTCGCGGATCGTCGCTGATGTCGCCGCACGCAACGGCTGGCAGGCAGTCTGCCCGGTGCAAACCAAGGTGCCGCGTGCCGATCAGCTCAACGAGTCAGATTTCAATTTCATCACCCGCCTGGCCAAGCAATATGACTGCACGGCCAAGGTCGCCGACGGCAAGCTGTTGGTCATGCCGCGGCAAGCTGGGCAGAGCGCCTCGGGCAAGGCGTTCAGTGTGGTGACGATTCAGCGCCGGGATGTCAGCCGCTTTCAGTTTCGGCTCGGCGACCGTAACACCCACAAGGCCGTTTCAACTAAGCACCAGGACAAGAGTACCGGCAAGCTCGCCGTGGTCACTCTCGACAATGACGAGTCGCCGGACGGTCTGCCGCCGGTGCACACCGACCGTCACATCTACCCGAACAAGTCAGCCGCCGAAGCGGCAGCCCAGGCGCGTCTCACCGCGTTCAACCGCTCCACGGCCGGCGTCCGGCTGGAGATGGCAGGGCGCACTGATTTGTTTGCCGAACGATCGATCAGCGCCCAGGGCTTCAAGATTGGGCTCGACGGCGAGTACCTGGTCGACTCGGTGGAGCAGGTGTTTACCCAGGCCGGCTGGAGCACGACGGTCGAGTGCAACGGTGGCAAAAAGGGCAAGGCGAAAGCCAAAGGCAAGAAGAAAAAACCGGCGAAGGATCTGAAGGTTGTTCAGATCAAGCAGTAGTGCTGCATTCCCATCACCCAGGAGAACCCCATGTCACTGACGGAACAACAGCTGCAACGCATCATGCCCAACGCCCGCCGCCAAGCGGGCGTTTTTGTTTCTGCGCTCAATGCTGCCATGGCTCACCGGCAGATCAACACGCCGCAACGCCAAGCCGCGTTTCTCGCCCAGGTCGGACACGAGTCCGGTGAGCTCAATTACGTGCGCGAGCTGGGCGGCGACCAGTACCTGAGCAAGTACGACACCGGAAGTCTAGCCGTCCGGCTGGGCAACACGCCCGAGGCCGACGGCGATGGCCAGCGCTACCGTGGCCGGGGCCTGATTCAGATCACCGGCCGCAACAACTACCTGCGCTGCAGCTTGGCGCTGTTCGGCGATGAGCGTTTGTTGCGCACGCCGGAGCTGCTGGAACTGCCGCAGTGGGCTGCCGAGTCGGCCGCGTGGTTCTGGTGGGTGCGTGAGCTGAACGCCCTGGCAGATCGAAACGAGTTCGAGGTGATCACCCGCAAGATCAACGGCGGCCTGAACGGTCTGCAGGAGCGCCTGCAGTTGTGGGGGCGGGCGAGGGCGGTGCTATGCGCCTCGGCGAACTGATTCCGGCGCCGTATCGGTTGTTTGGCAAAGCGGTACTACTGACCACTCTGGTCGGCGGATCCGCTGCTATCGCCTGGCAAGTACAGGATTGGCGCTTCGGCAAAAAACTCGCCGAACAGGCTCGCCTCCACACCGAAATCCTCAACCAAATGACCCTGGCCTCGGCCGCCCAGCAGCGTGCCGAACAAGACAAACGCCTCGCGCTCGAGCAGCGCCTGGCATCCAGTGAACAAACCCACTACCGAGCCTTGAGCGATGTCCAACGTGATCAAGGGCGCCTGCGCGACCGCCTTGCCACTGCTGATCTGCGCCTGTCAGTCCTCCTTGATGCCACCACCGGTGCCGGCAGCGGATCGCTGCCAACCTCCGCCGCCGCCAGCGGCGTGGTTCATGGCACCACAAGAGCCGAACTTGACCCAGCGCATGCTCAACGAATTATCGACATCACCGACGACGGCGACCGAGGATTAATAGCGCTTGGAGCGTGTCAGGCTTACGTGTCAGAAATCAATTTACAGCGCGAACAATGATTACTTAATTCTAGGGTCGAACCTAAGCGGATTATTACTAACGGCCCTGTTCGTATGTTCGATAAGCGTGTCTTTTCCGAGGGCAAGTGCGCAGTTAGCTACGGTAAGTGAAAATATCATAACCAACAAAGACGTAATTTGTTGGGTTGAGATTGTGATGATGTTTGAGCTCAACCCTATTATTAATATTCCGAATACTGCTCCCAGGCCCGTACGCGTGATGGTTAGGAAGCCGGTTCCAATCTCTGCAATGATTTTGTGGATGAACTCAAATATCCACAGACTCTTGTCTGATCTGAATCGAATCCCATATTTAATAAGAAATACTAAGCCATAAGGGGCAATCAAGTAAGCGGAGTAATCAATAAGTGGACCTATGGCCAGTAGTCCTTGAACGATGTCGTCAACATCTTTTTGAGTGTGGCTGAAAAGCCAAAGCGGCACGGCACCTAACAAAAAGGCTATAGCCCATTCACTTGGTAGGTTTCTTAAAAGCGCGATCGTATCTTTTTTGAAATTACTACTTTTTTTTTCCATTGACTTTCCTTGAGGACACACAATGAGTTGATCTTCAAAAAAGAGCGGTCGATCTGGATGCGCCAACATTCGGACCGACCGCCGTCCCTGCAGATTGTCCCTGCAAGTCCAGCCAAGGCTCTTGCTCCGTGCACAAAGCGCGCCGAGCCTAGCACCTGTTTATCCATACAGTAAAGGTCTTGCTTCCTATGTCCACACCCATCATCCCTTGGATGGGCGGCAAACGCCGCTTGGCCGACCGCCTTCTTCCGCTTTTTCCGCCACACGAATGCTACGTCGAAGTCTTTGCCGGCGGTGCCGCGCTGTACTTCATGAAGCCTCAGCCTTCGCCCGTCGAAGTCCTCAACGACATCAACGGCGACCTGGTCACGCTTTACCGCGTCGTGCAGAACCACCTCGAAGAGTTCGTGCGCCAGTTCAAATGGGCGCTCAGCTCGCGGCAGGTGTTCGAATGGCAGAAAATGACCCGCCCTGAAACCCTCACCGACATCCAGCGCGCCGCCCGATTCTTTTACCTGCAGCACCATGCTTTCGCCGGCAAGGTCTCGGGTCAGACATTTGGCACGGCGACCACCGCACCGGCCATCAACTTGCTGCGCATCGAGGAAAACCTCTCGGCTGCGTGGCAACGCTTGTCCGGCACCTACGTCGAAAATCTCCCTTGGCTTGAATGCGCGGAACGTTACGACCGTGCCCACACCTTCCACTACATGGATCCGCCTTACTGGCAGACCGCGGGCTACGGCGTGGACTTTCCGTTCGAGAACTACGAGCGGATGGCCGACTTCATGCGCCGCTGCAAAGGTAAAGTGATGGTCAGCATCAACGATCATCCTGACATCCGCCGCGTGTTCGAAGGCTTCCACTTTGAGACTCTGGACATCCGCTACACCACTGCCAATCAGCGGCAGGGGAAGGCAGAAGTCAGTGGCGAACTGGTGATCATGAACTGGGAGCCGGAAGCATTGGGTGGGTTGTTCTGACAGATGCCGGTTATCATTTCGCTACTTTCAATCATGAGAACACCCTCCCGTCTATCAGATATTTCCAACAGAAATTGACCGAAAGCCGTTCTGAACGTTAACTGTATATTCGTACAGTATCGGAAGTCGTGCGTCATGAGCTTTTCAATCCTAGGCCCTCTTGTCGTGGCCGGTCGGAAATTACCTCTTTGCCTTTTTCGAGTGCCGGCAGGTTTTCCTTCGCCGGCAGCGGATCACATCGAAACCCACATCTCGCTCGACGAAGTGCTCAACATTCGTGCCCCGCATGTTTACCTGGTGAAAATTGCCGGAGAGAGCATGCAGGGGGCAGGGATTTTTGACGGCGATTTAGCGGTTGTTGATCGTTCACTGGAGCCTGCGCACGGGCATATCGTTGTTGCGCTGCTCAACAACGACCCACTTTGCAAGCGGCTATGCATCCGTGGAAAAGAGGTCATCCTGCTTTCTGAAAACCCCAAGTACCCGCCGCGTTACGTATTGGAAGGCGATGAGCTGGCGATCTGGGGCGTGATCATTGGTAGCGTGCGCAGTCATGTCTAAGCAGGTGCCGGTGTTCGGCCTTATCGATTGCAACAGCTTTTACGCCAGCTGTGAGCGAGTGTTTCGTCCTGACCTGGCAAAGGTCCCCATCGTTGTCTTATCGAATAACGACGGCTGCGTCATCGCCCGCAGCTACGATGCCAAGCCTTACGTGAAAATGGGCGAGCCGTACTTCCAGATCAAGCACAAGCTAAAGCAGCACGGCATCGTCCCGTTCTCCTCGAACTACGCGCTATACGGTGACATGAGCGAGCGAGTCATGACGCTGATCGAGTCCATGGTGCCCGCAGTCGAGGTCTATAGCATCGACGAAGCCTTCGTCGATCTCGCCGGCATCACCGATTTGGACGGCCTCGGTCGACGGATTCGGAGTCGGGTGCTGGGGTGCGCTGGCATTCCAGTCGGCGTTGGAATCGCTCAGACCAAAACACTGGCCAAGCTTGCCAACCATACGGCCAAGCGCCTGCAGGCGCAGACTGGTGGGGTGGTCAATATTTGCGACCCAACTAAGCGAGACTGGGTGCTGCGTAACACCGACGTTTCAGAGGTGTGGGGTGTAGGGCGTCGCATGAAAGCGCATCTGGATACCATGGGGATAAAAAGTGCGATGGATCTGGCCACAGCCGACCCTTGGACACTGCGTAAAAACTTCAGTGTGGTGATCGAAAAGACGGCGCGCGAACTGGCCGGCACTCCTTGTCTGGAGCTAGATGAGCCCGATCCGCCGAAACAAGAGATCTGCTGCAGTCGAATGTTCGGCACCCGCCTGACGGAACTGGCACCGATTAAGGAAGCGGTAGCCACGTACATGATGCGCGCTTCAGAAAAGCTCAGGGGGCAAAACTCGCTGTGCAAGAAAGTACGCGTGAGCATTCGCACCGGCATGTTCAATCCGGAGGAGGCGAAGTACGCCAATGGTGTGGTGATCGATATGCCTTACCCAACGGATGACGTCCGGCTACTGACCAAGGCTGCAGTCGATGCGCTGGATCGGGTATATCGCCCTGGTTTCAAGTACAGCAAGGCGGAGGTATTGCTGATGAGCCTGTGTCAGCCAGGTGAATACACGGACGATCTGTTCGCGGCTTCTCGACCGACCGAATCTACCAAGGTCATGGCCGTACTGGATCAGATCAACGAACGGTGGGGAAGGGGGGCGCTGCGAGCGGCGAGCGTCCCTAGCAAGCCAGAGTGGGCCATGCGGCGTGAAATGATGAGCCAGAGTTACACGACTCGCTTGGATCAATTGTGGACGATCAACTGTAGGTAGTGAGAAGTCTGCTATCGGCCAGAAGCGGACGTTCGCAAGCGAAAGCTAATGGCCAAAGCTGACTGTGGCTAGGCATTAGCGCTTGCATAACAGAGCGAACTGCATGTATGCAAAAAGATGCCTGCCCTTGGGACATTTCGGAGACGCCAGCCTCGACGCTTTGTCGTTTTATGGCACTTGCGATGGGATGACGTGGGGGATGTGGGTATGATACAGCCCGGACTGATCTCCCAGAGCACGGTCGAAATGGACAGGTTGACTGCCGAAAAACGCAGTTGGCTCATGAGCCGCATTAAAGCTAAGAATACCCAGCCGGAGCTCGTTGTTAGACGGCTGATTTTCGGCATGGGTTATCGCTATCGCCTGCATGATAAGCGCCTTGCCGGCCATCCTGACCTGGTTTTTCCTGGTCGGAAGAAAGCGATTTTTGTCAACGGCTGCTTTTGGCATGGGCACGTCGGATGCCGCTACGGGCGGCTACCCAAAACGCGCGTAGAGTTCTGGTTGGCTAAAATTGAGCGGAACCAAGCGCGAGACAAAGAAAATATTGCATCGCTCGAAGCCAACGGTTGGCGTGTGCTAACAGTCTGGCAATGCGAGTTGAAATTTATCGATTTATTGGCGGCTAGACTAAATGAATTCATCGAACACGATTAAGACACGACCTATTGGCATCGATCTATTTGCAGGTGCTGGCGGGATGTCCCTCGGTTTCGAGCAAGCCGGGTTCGACGTAGCTGCAGCGGTCGAAATTGATCCCGTTCACTGTGCGACACACGAATACAATTTTCCAAACTGCAAAACGATTTGCGCAAGCGTTACCGACGTGAGCGGAATCGAAATCCGTCGTCTCGCAGGTTTGGGGGATAAGGAAATCGACGTCGTATTTGGCGGTGCTCCATGCCAGGGCTTTTCGCTGATCGGCAAGCGTGCCTTGGACGACCCAAGAAATCAGCTGGTTTTCCATTACGTCAGAATCGTCGAAGAGCTGCAGCCGAAATATTGTGTATTCGAGAATGTAAAAGGACTGACCCTGGGAAAGCATTCCGAATTTCTGAAAGAATTGATCGCTGCCCTTGGTGACGCCGGCTATGACGTGGTTCTTCCATATCAAGTGCTAAACGCCGCACATTACGGCGTGCCACAGGATCGCAAACGGCTCTTTTTGATGGGGACGCGACGTGGGCTCAAAGCTCCAGAATATCCGACTCCTCTAGATCATGGAGTAACGGTGCAAGAAGCTATTGGTGATTTGCCTGACGCGAATAGCTTCGGCGAGCTGTTAGCTAGCGATGCAGTCAGGGCAAAATGGGCGACAGACTCGGTCTATGCTCAACGACTCCGTGACCTTCAAGCAGATCCGAGCGACTTTAGTTATAAACGAATCTTCGACCGCGATCTCCTGACCTCTAGCCTACGGACAGAGCATACTGCATTGTCGCAAGAGCGCTTCATGGCTACAGAACACGGTAAAACCGAATCTGTTAGCCGTTTTCGTAAGCTGCCACCTGATGGCCTCTGCAATACCCTTCGTGCAGGGACGGACAGTGCCCGCGGCGCCTTTACCTCCCCAAGACCTATACACCCTTACCTGCCACGTGTTATCACCGTTCGGGAAGCAGCTAGATTGCATTCCTTCCCGGATTGGTTTCGTTTCCACGCAACCAAATGGCACGGTTTTCGTCAGATAGGCAACAGCGTTCCACCCTTGCTAGGGCGCGCAATCGCCTCATCGATAATATCTGCGCTTGGTGTAGAACCTATAAAGCCTACAAGAATTCTTGAGCAAGGTTCAAACACGCTTCTCGGTTTTGATATGGGTACAGCAGCCCGATACTTCGATGTACCTCGCGATACAATCGCCCAACGGACACGAAAAAATAGTGTCCCCCTTAGTTTGGAAGAATCTGATGCTTAAGGAAAAGGCACCACAGACAAACCGCTACAAGGCAATTATCGCCAAGATATTTGAAAATCATTACACTCCAGAAATGAGAGAGTTTGAGTTTTCGCGCGCAGAAATAATAGACATTGCTGCTGATCTAGGTATAGCTTTGCCAAAAAACATCGGGGATATAATTTACTCCTTTCGCTACCGCTATGAATTGCCAGAGTCCATTCTTGCGACCGCTGCAAGAGATATGGAGTGGATCATCAAGGGATCTGGCACTGCCTTGTATCGGTTCAAGCAAGTCAAACTTAACCGGATCATACCTAGGGAAGAGTTGATAACGGTAAAGGTGCCAGATTCAACACCAGAAATCATAGGCGCATATGCGTTAAGCGACGAGCAGGCTCTTCTAGCTAAGGTTAGATATAATCGCTTGATCGATATATTCCTCGGCATCACTGCGTACTCATTGCAAAATCATCTTCGTACTCATTTAAAGGCCGTAGGTCAAATTGAAATCGACGAAGTATATGTTGGCGTTGATAAGCATGGACGCCAGTTTGTCGTTCCGGTACAAGCGAAAGGTGGTAGTGATAAACATGGAGTTGTGCAAACGGACCAAGACATTGCGTATTGTCAGAGCAAATTTCCCGATCTACTCTGTAGAGCTGTGTCTGTTCAGTTCATGTCAAATGGAAGAATTGCTATGTTTGAACTGATGGTTCAAGACGACGAAATTAAGGTTGTTGAAGAACGACACTATCAGCTTGTGGCTGCTTCCACAATTACTAATAATGATTTACGCACCTACTCATTGCATAGTGATTAAACTCTTTGTACTTCAATGTGGGAAGGGAGGTTAAGGGGGCGCCTCCCGCCACAGGTAATTGCATGGTGCGCGACGGCCTCATCAGTTCTACAACGAGCCCCGCTGGAACTCTGCAGTCTCTGAGCGACGCATCCTCTAGAACGCTTTCTTTCCGCCATAGCCGTCATTTGTAATCGGTGGCAATCACACCAAGTGACATTGGAATGGCTTCTGCCGTAGAAGACATGAAAAATTTAGACTGACGTGAACCAAAACGTCATCGACAGCTTACTTCACATCATTCGCTGCACTCTCTTCCACCTTAGAACAGGCAACTGCCGCTGCCATTAATGCTTCAAGAGTAAATCGACGATAAAATTTTATGAAACCTAGGTAAAAAGTGTAAGAAACGAAAATTACACTCAAAGACACCACCATAAACATAAGGATGCTGGCGCCACTGTATGCCAAATGCCAAACTGCAACCCAAAATAAGATCACGAAATAAAACGTCAATGTTCGCATCAGGCCAAATAAAGCAACATAGTTCTGCATCTTCGGAACGTGATTCACGGAATGCTCAAGGGCAAAGTGATAAATAAACAAAAAATAATTTGTTTCTCTGATGGTTTCTTTTGGAGGGGCCTCAAGACCAGCAAACCTCGATAGAATTATCGCGGCCTTTCTCTTTATAATGGTTTTCATCATTGGGTCAAGCTCTTTATTGACTAGGTTTTTAATTCCAAAAACATAATTAACGAAAAAATCGACCGCACTTATTGGCAATAAAATAAACGCCACTGTCGCTCTAACTGAGTTATTTTTTATATTGTCGCTACCTGATAAAAAATAGCTATCCTGATACATCCCAAGAAGTGTCTTTGATGGGAATCCGTACATCCAATTTAGATGCTTCTCCACTGTCATTGCAGATAGGAAGTTTATGAAGTGTCCACTTATGTAGGCTAGTAGAATCAGCGGTGTGTAGAGCTCTACCCCTTTCAGATCAGCCACGCTCACAAACTTAAATAAGGCGCTGTCTTTTACTGCGGCATGAGACGATACGCTGATTAGTAAATAAACAAACAGCGAGCCGGGTACGAAGTATCCAAGAAAATCATAAAATGAGAATGGATTTTGTTTAATTTCCATATTCTATTCCGCAATGACATTTTGGGGCGCCGATTAGGTGGCGTTATGAGAGCGTAGCACTGAATTACGCAAAAACTCGAGATCCATAATTCTTGTTCAATTGATGCAGAGGCATCGCCTGATATTATGCGGTGCCAGCAGTTGTCATTTTCGGGGACGGGGGGATAATCTATGAACGCAAAAGTCTCAACATCGTTTCTGTAACGGCCGCTGCATCTGCTTCCCAGGCCCCCATGGACGTAACCGCGTTAACGATAATACTTTCTGCTGCGTACTTCGAAAACCGTTGGGTGTCCTTTCCATGCAGTGTCGCCAAGGCGTGCTGGTCTTAGTCGCCCCTAGTTGTAAATATCTAGCTGACCGCTTTGGACCGGAAGCTGCCGCACACGGACGGCCGCTTTTGGCCGATTGCTGACTCTCGTGAAGGGCAGCAGTCGACCCGAAGGAAACGGGGCCTTTATAGCTTTGGGTACGGTTTCAGCTTCAATGTAAGCAATGAGGGGGAGGCTACAGAATTCGGAAAAAATCGAACGGTAAGATCTCCGAATTCTGTGGGATTCCCGTCTGGTCAAAAAAGCCCCCAAGCGTCAGTTGGGATCAGATCCGTGGTACTGGCTTACGCAACGGTGGGAGCTGGCGTAAGCAGCGCGACACACTCCTCGATGACATATTCCGGAATGCTCTCGAATTTATGCGGGTTGAGCTGCATCACGTACTCATTCTCGATGTGATAGGACTCGTTGATAAATTTCCGGATGACGCTGTCGTCGTGCTCATCATTGATCAGCCTGAACAGCTGGATTTTTTCATAACCCACAACCGTCGCGTAAAACTTGGCCTTGATGACCTCAACGTCCTTCACCTCAGCCACTAGGGCAATGTAATTAAATTCGGCGATATGGTTGTTGCGGATTAGTGACTCGGCATGTGCCTGTTCTGCAGCCGTCATGTCCCGAATAGAAGACCCCGACTGAATTGTCGGGGTATCCCGCCCCTTGAAAAGACTAGCAAGTAGGTTGTATTCCAGGCCTGCGTCGTCCAGCAGCTCGAAGTGTCGTCGCAGGTAGATTGTCTTCAGGACGATGTCGGTAAGTGCCTCGATATTAACTTTGCAGATTTTGGCGAAGGTCTGGATATCGTTCCTCTCAATCGGAACTTCCGTTACAACACCGGCGCGCGAAGATAAGAAGCAAGCAGACGGTTCGGCGGCCTTGAATATGGCGTTGGTACTTTTTATGACATCAATCGCGGGTTCGATGTCGTGGGTGAGCATCAGCGTGGTTATGCCGCGCAGACTGGCCTTACCCCGGAATAGCTCCTGGAGGATCGCAAATTTCTTGTTCTTGTCGAAAGACGAGATCGGATCATCCAATACGACCAAATCCGGTTTTTCACTGAGGACCTGATGCATGAATAGCACCAGCGCAAATGCGTTTTTTTCTCCGTAGCTCAGATGACGTGAGGCCGTCTCTATATAATTTACCTGGTCTTTGTGGATTAGCTTCATTTTGTAGGATTCTGGTTCGGCTACGATTTCAACGACGTATTTGTAGCCTGCAGACTTTAGGAAGCCATTGATGCTGTTCTGGTTGTCTTCGATGTTTTTTTTAATTTTCGCTTTGTGTCGATTGATTTTCCCTTTGAGGCTACCAACTTTCCCAATCAAGTCGTCCAGCTGAAGGTTGATAGGGTCGACAGTCTTGCGCGTCTCCTCAGAGTCAAGCTTGTCAATCAAATTGAGGTCAATTTTCAAAGGTGTCAGTTGATCGCCAACTTCTTCGAAATCGCGTAGAGAGAAAAAAGATATAGTTCGCAACCCCTCCAGCTTATTGATCAAGGCATCAATGTCCGCTTTGAGGCCCGTCAGGAAGCTTTGCTCCTCCGCCTGCAATTCAACCTTTGCTTTAGTTACATTTTCCAGATTCTCCCGGCACTTCTCGCTGAAATATTTTCCTAGCCTGTCAATGATTCCGCGAAGGAGGTTAATGTGCCCGACGGTGTTGGAGTCATACTCTTTTTCGACGGCTAAGGCTGTGTCCTTCTGTTCTGCGCTAGTCAGCGCTGTTGAACAGTAGGGGCAGCTATCTGCTAATTGTAGAAATTCATTGCCTTTTACCTGCCATGCGATCCATTTGGCGGGCTCTTGACTTTTAATAAACGTCGAAAATGGTTGCAGGATATCAGGAATGTTTTCCAGCTTATTGCCAGTTCCGAATGCCTTGTGGATCTTGCTTGTCTTGGGAATGGCACCTGTCTTGGACTTTCCGAAGGCCTCCCGTAACTCCTTCAGATCGGTTACGACTTGCCCGATTTCAGCATTGTCGGAAAACGCTTTTCGGATACCCGAAAGCAGCGAATCGATATCAGCCATCTCCGCCAGATATTCCGGAGTTCTGATGAAAATCTCAAAACTATTTTTCACAATCTCATCTTTCTGGAAGACGAATTGCTGCACATAACTGTCGTCAAATACGAGGACTTTCCTGAGTTTGTCCACTCCCTGAACCTCCGGGGCTGGCATATCAGGCTTGCCGCGGTGCTTAAATGGGATCAACTCGTGGAGAGAGCCGTCAGCACGAATATGGCTGATAATAGCTTTCGCAATGGTGCTTTTTCCTAGGCCGTTTGGCCCATATTTGATGTTTAGCGCTCCCTCAGAAATAACTACATCTGCGCGGTCAATACTGTTGCAGTTGAGTACGGTAACCGTGTAGTTAGCCATGCGCCCCCCTTTATCTTGACCAGAGTAGGAAAATAAAATTAGCAGCTATTTCTTAAAGTCGCCCGTGAATGTCCGATCTATTTAATTTTGTAGCCGGGAATCCACAGTATCCGGAGGTTTTTGTGCGTTAATCCGCGAGCGTCCACTCTTGGCCGGAAGCAGTCGTTCCAGGATGTCCGCTTCTGGCCGAAAGCTGCCGCTCACGGACTGCCGCTTTTTGCCGATTGCTGCCTGCAAAAGCGTTATTAGGATTGCCGTATCCGCATGATCGCATCTGTGATCGCTTTTGCATTCGTGTCTAATGCCTCCATAGCCATCACAGCGTTATCTGCAACCACTGCCACGCCGTTAGCTGCAAGCCAAACGGCGACCTCCTCGATTGCCGCCGCCAGTGCATGCTGGTTGTGCAGGAGCAAGGTCAGGGCATCAGCAGTGGCGATATTAGAAGGTGAGTTGTTTGGCATGCGATCCATCCTTGTAATGAGGGGTTCGCAAAGCCTAGCTCATGCGGCCGCAGCAGAGAGGCTTAGCTACCGCATGCTTAAAAATTGCTACACCGCGCAGATGATTTGAGACTTTAGCCAATCATTTTGGGGGGGAGGCGGGCTACTGCATCCGATCCATCATCATCACAATGAGAATGGCTTTTTTGACAGTGTTGATAGTGTCCGGTTTGGAGCTGAAAATGCTTGCTAGAAAATTGCTAAAGAGAGAAAGACACGGATCGGAACTCTTCAGAAAAAATCTCACTGGTACGCAGCTGGTACAGTGGTTTTCTACATTGCTTATAGGCCTTTATTTACGGGACTTTGGGAAAGTGTCTATCCGATCCATCATCGGCGCGACGGAGAAACGGCGGGAGAGTGGGACGGGTGTGGCGGTGATTGGGGGCATTGGGGGTACGGAATCGGTGTGGCTGGGAGGTGGGGGAGTTTATCAGGAATGACCGGTCGGGCTCAGTGATATCCGGCGGAAATACAACCTCATCAAGTGTGGGATTAAGCAAGACAGCCATGAAATGGACTGATAGCATCGGGCTATCAATAAGAGTGAGGAAGGGATCCCATGCTGAAAAAACTCGCATCATCTGTACTCGTCGCCGGCGCCCTGCTTGCCTCCGCCCAAGGGGCTTTCGCCGAAGAAAAGTTGTTCAAGAACTACGTCTACCAAACCCCACTCGCCAAATTCACTGAAGCGGCCGGTTACTACGACTGCTCCGAAGACGTCGGCGGAACCGCAAGGTGCATCGATGATGTGGATTTCCTGGAAGAGAAATTCACCGTAGCGCTGATATTTTCCGGTGACAAGCTGATGATGGTTTCACTCATCAGCCCGTTTGATCAGAACCTGTATGTCAAAGCCATCGCGGGGCTTTCCAAATCATTCACGCTGGTTTCCATGAGCGATGAGAAATCCATCCTGGATATGTTTGATACCGCGAGAAAGTCGAGAAGCACTGAAGAGCTGACGACGAAGATTTCCAATTTTGAACAGGTTGGTCTGGCGTCTGGGAATCTGACTTACACGTTTCTTGAAGGGTTGAACGCTAAAGGGCAGACCAATGCTGTTAGTGCGTTGGCTGCTGCGCCGGAGAATATTCGGTCCGCTGAATTGGTGATGACGGGGCAGGGGGCGGATTCGGGGATGATTATTCGGTTTACGTTTCCGCGGTTAGAGGCGAATAAGATTTTGGCTGAGGCTAAGAAGCCGGTTGAGTCGTTTTAATAGCGTGGATGATTGCCGTCGCGGCGAGCTTGGGTGATGAGGGAAGAGAAGAGAGGTATTTGTTTGCTGGAAATCATACTTAGGGTTTTTTAATGAAGGAGGAGTGGGGTGAGCGCACGCAGATACTATAAGCTTGAGCAGCAAAGGCTCCTTTTGGAGGCTGAAAAAATATCATTGTTTACTAATCACGGCCCTACTATTGGTGCTTACAGAGAGGCGGTTCTTAGAGGCTATATAAAAAAATTTATGCCGAGCTCTCTAGAGGTTACTTCGGGGTTTGTTTCGATAAATAAAAACCATGAAGATTTAGTAGAAGGCCAAAGCAGGCAGATAGATATACTGATCTGTGATACCGATAAGCATGTTCCATTATTGGAGGTTGATGGTTTTTCAGTAATAAGACCAGAGTCTCTGAGAGGGTGTGTGGAGGTAAAGTCAACGCTCACTTTTTACAGGCAGGAGCACCCGGATAGGTTAAAAAAAACTACAACCGCTTACCCGCTAGGAGGAGGCCATACTGCTGCTTATCGGTGGGCTGGTACTCTCGTCGACGCCTTGGAAAACATTAAACGATGCGCCGATGCGTGTGAAACGAGAAAGACAGAAGGCTATTTTTCAAGCATCCTGGCTTTCGACTCTAAATTTGATGCTCGAAGAATCTACGAGGCATTAGACAGTGGTGATCTGCAAGAGCAACTGGGCATTAATCATCTCCGTCAGCTTCCGATATCTATCTGCGTGCTTTCAAAATTCATTGTTTGCTTTTTTGAAATTGATATGTTTGATGCTGGAAAGCAATGCCCAAGTGAGTTTGAGACATTTTACAATCTCATGGAAGTCGTTGAGGGAAGCGAAGAATACCCTTTGCAGTTTTTCTCTGCGCATCTATACAATCAAATAGGGTATTCTCATTCTAAAAGACCTGCCGAATCCAAAGGTATTCATGCTGCCGTAGGCAGTGTTGCTATTTGGAGTCACCATTTTGATCTTGATTCGGGCGAGCATTAATGGTTTGTTGGAATTGTTGTGCTCGGGTGGCTGCAGTTCTGGCTGAAGCTAATGGCGGATTGGTGCATCGAAATTTTAGGGGTGAAAAGGGAGCTGTAAAAAGAGGGCAGATTTATTTGTTTAAGTGATAAATGAATCTGTCCCCATTGTTCAGTGGAAGTGTCAGATTTTATGGCTTGAAGCGACCCAGAAGAGGTTAGGAGGGGGGGCGAATTTCTATCCTGTAATTGGTTCTCCAATGACTGTATTCGACCCAAAACCGTCGGTCTTAATGTCGAAGTTGGTGGGCTAATTGATCGCCGCCAGCACTTCGGGAAAGGGGCGGAATTATTTGCTCTTCATTTGCTCTAGATTTCTGGGCGCCAGATAAATCAATCCAAATTTTTTGTCGGTTTTTTAGGTGGTAAATAAATCTGTCCCAATTTTTTCAATTTTTCTTTCTACAACTGTTACCAGTCTCGTCTGGCGCTACCTCTATACCGTTGGAAGCCTTAAAAATAGTGGGGCGGGTGAAGGAATCCAACTCTCGTTATCAGCTTGGAAAGCTGATAACGAGAATGAGTCAGGCCAACTCAGTAAAATTTATCAACAGTGAACTGACAAGGTGGCGCCTTCGCTAGTAGGTATCTATGCGGGTAAGGCTAATCCTTGTTTTCTTCCAAAAATTTTTCTCTTTTTGACCTGCTGCTCTACAGCTCTTTTTGCACGCTCGATCCTTCGCCGCAAGTCGAATTCTACAAAGCTAAATTCACTCCAAAAAACGTCTGCGCCAAATAAATTGAAAGCCTGGCTTGCACCTATATGGTAATAATCGATGCCTCCAGCTCTCTTTTTTAATTGTGGTGTGGCAATTTTTAAGAGTTCAGCTAGCTTGTGGCTAGGCATGTCTTCGCTAAATATTTTCTGACCAGTAAAAACCAGCAATCTTTCTGAAGCTATGTCCAGTTCGGTCGCCGTTGTACTGCGGCCGGACCAACCCATCATTGCGCCTTTATTGTTAATTAGGTAGGTGAAGTTGGTGTGTTTTTTAATTATGAATTGGAGTAAAAGTTTTTCGTTTCGTGATCTCGAAAGCTCCTCGATTTCATCTAGTCCGGCCTGAAAGTTTTTTAATATATAGTGTTTTGAGTACCGATATTGGTCGGCGTCTTCCAAGAAAAACAAAACATGTTGCCATAGGCTGTAGTTTTGAAAGGCGTCCTCGTAGAATAGATCTGATAATTCTTCCTCGCTGTGCATGATAAATGCGGCAGCATAGTAATCTAGAATACTTTTATGTAGGAAGGTAGTAAGGTCAAGGCCATCATCCAGCATTAAGCAGGCAACTTTTACAATGTCTTTTCTGAAATTGTCGACGTCGCATTCAGAGACGTCTGAGTACTCAAGGGCATTGATGAATGCAGTGTTGAATTCGGCTCTAGTCAAGCTTCTTCCGAAGTTTTCTTGAACAATCATAAAGCAAAAAGATTCAAAAAGTCGAAGGAGTTTAGTCTCCGAAAGTCCGCTGTAGTGTTGCCTTGTAAAGCCGACCTTTAAACTATCGTGCCTCGTGAAAACCACATGAAATAACTTTTCGAAGAAGTCTCTAAGCGTAGATGGGATTTCTTGTTCTGACTCGTACACCCAGACGACTAAGGTCAGCATTAGAGGTGTGCTGATGATTTCTTTGACTGAGTCCGGTGCGGAATTGGTGGCAGCGATCAAAGATTCTCTTTTCACAGAGTCTAACTGGAGGCACTTTAAGAATGGTCCATAGTCATCTTCTGTCAGAGGAGTAAGATCTAGAACTTCAAAGCCTGCCATTTGTTGGATGCCGCTTCCTGGGCGAGATGAGACAATGATTTTAAGTTTCGGATAGCGACGCTGGAAATCATCAAGCTCAACTATCGTTTCGTTTAGACAGGATTCAATAATTTCGTCAAAACCGTCTAATAAAAGAACTAAGTATCCTTTCGAGGCAAGATATTTTACGCTGTCTTCAGTAACGGTTATGCCAAGTAGCTCAAGGTTGTCAAAAATTATCTGTTTGAGGCCTCTTTTTTGACTAATTTTTTGAAGCTCTATAAAAACAGGGATGTATGATTTTCCGACATCGTTAATGGCCGAACATGCTAGATGGCGCATAAACATAGATTTTCCTTGGCCGACAATACCTTGGATGACAATGTTTCCAATCGGAAGTTGGTCTATGTGGTCAATGCCAGCACCATTATTAATTTCGTCAATTTTTGAGGGGTAGTAAAAGTCTTTGATGAACTTGCTTTTTCCAGAAGACTAAATTGTCTTCACAATGCCAATTTGTAAAAGGTGTTTTGCAATTTCTTCATTACTGTTGGTATTTGACCAATTTGAGAAACTTGCTTTCAAGGACTTGCTTGCACCGTTATAAGCAGCTCCGATCAGCGGTGAGAGTCCTCGAATAGTGGCGGCAGCCATACTGGCGGTTACTATCATTCTGCAATTCCTTAGGATGCAATCAGTGGTGTCAGAATGCCACTGTCTCACTTTTTCTGATTGCTGGCCATACATTCGGCTCCATTCGGAAAGCTGAAACTGGGACGCATAGCAGGGCAGATGGATGGGATAATTTCGGTTTGATGCTGGGGGAAAGTAATTTTGTTTAGCTGAAGCGGAAAATGGGCTTCAGCCTTTATAGAGCTTTTTTTGACTCTCATAAACTCGCGCGAGCCGACGTTAGACAGTGTCGAGATTGGAGCCGAAGCCATTGCTTAAAATTTGCTAAGGCTGTTGGAAGAAGGGATCGGAGGGGGAGGAAGAGGTACGCAACTGGTACGCGGGTCTGGCGGCGAGGCGTTTAGGTCTTTATTTGCGGGAGGTGGAAGATTGGTCAGTCCAATCGATCATCGGTCCGACCGAACTCCGTAGTAGAGCAAGCGCTTCACGAGTCACAAATCCCTGAGCTTGTTTAAATAAGTATTGTTGTAGTCATCCAAACCCTACACCACCTTGCGCCACCCCCTACACCTAAGACAGAATCCGCCGGCTTGTGCGTCTACCCCGTGGCTTTTATCGTTCTCGGGTCACTGAAAACCAGTGATCGGGTTTGGTAGCCCGTG
>Ga0213825_1000172_pt1 | contig 48820 bp, 51 predicted proteins | sample MC6MC0900MG_FD_179896 | JGI IMG/M metagenome (GOLD analysis project Ga0213825, IMG submission 179896) | Enriched soil aggregate microbial communities from Iowa State University, Ames, United States - MC6-MC0900-MG | ecosystem: Environmental > Terrestrial > Soil > Unclassified | place: USA: Iowa...
TGGACAGAATCAAGAGAATCGCTGAAAAGGCTGAACAGCTCGGCGTCAATGTTGCGTTAGAGAATTTACGGAACCTTCCCAATTTGGCGCACATGTTGGAGCAAGTGGATTCCTTGCGTATTGGATTCTGTTATGACTGCGGACATCACTATCACTACTATCCGGACGATGATTTATTATCCATGTACGGATCCAGGCTTATGGCTCTGCATTTACATGATATTGGCGGAAGTTATGGACAACACCAGTTACCTTTTGACGGGCCAATTGATTGGTCTGCAGCTATGATGAAAATTACTGAAAGTAATTATTCAGGTGCAACTGCAATAGAGGCCATGAATTGGGATTATAAGCATTTATCAGCAGAGGAATTTTTACAAGAAGCATTTGAACGGGCAAAAAGACTGGAAGCATTAAGACAGCGGAAGCCAAGTTTGTAATAAGGCTTCCGCTATAACATGAAGATTGGTCAGTCTAACTGCGGCTCCCCTTCAATTTCAACAAGTATTAATGTAACATAATCGTCTCTGTTTATTGTCCCTATCTCAAATATCAGATATTCCTCATAAGCATTTTTCCCAAGCTTTATCTGATGCTCCATCGCATACTGTATAATATCTGTATACATTTCATCGATATTCTGATAACTTCCCTTATAATAAACCTGAAGATACCAGCCCTCTTTTCGCACCAGAGTGTTGTTCTTTTTATCGGCATTATTCGTTTTCGTATACAGATAGGAAAAGCTATTGAATCTTTTTTCGCGGATATTATTAATGGTAAGTGATGCTCCCAGAAAATCAATCATACTTGCATTACTATTATTCCGGAAAGCAATCAGTTCTGTTAAAAAATCAGGGTAAGAATTATCATATCCATTATCCATGAAGGTACTGCATAGAGCCTTCATACTCTTATGATAAGCCGGTTCGATGATATTATATTTTACGGATAAAGCATTTAATGTTAAATCCTTAAGAGATTCTATTTCACGTTTCGTATTTTTTAATTTCTTTATCTCCTTATCCACTTCATTTGATTTTTCTTCCAGTAAATTCACCAATTTTTCCGGGTCTCTTTCATCCATGTACTTTTTAATTTCTTTTAATGGCATTCCCAGCATTTTTAGTGCAGAGATAATAGAAAAGGTATCAAATTGCCGGAAGGAGTAATAGCGGTATCCATTCTCTTTCACGATCTCAGGTTGAAATAGCTTGATCTGATCGTAATGAAATAAAATATGTTTTGGGATTCCACAGAACTTTGCGAATTCTCCTGTTGTTAAGTATTCATTTTTATTTTTAGACATAAGGTCACCTCAGTTCTATGCTGTTTTTTCATATGCTATGTTTACATTCAAAGGAAATATCAAACAATAATAAAGGGTTAATTTCTTCTTGACTATGAGATAACCTTATAGTTTATAATAGTCAAGCGGCCTTTTTCTGTCAAGGATTTAGGCTGAAATTATACAAGTATTTGCTCAGTAAAGCGAAAGGAGTTATGTTATGAAATTAATGTTAAAATATTTGAAAAGATATCCGAAGCTAATTCTGTTAAACATCATAGGAATCTTTAGTTTCGTTGCAGTACAGCTGGGAATTCCCACAGTTATGGCGTGGATGATTGATAACGGAATCGGAAATGGTGATATAGCTTATATTAAGAAAATGGGAGGAATCATGCTGATTGTCTGCATTCTTGGAGGTGCAGGAACCATTTTATTAACCTTCGCTTCATCAAGAATTTCAACCTATATGATTCGGGATATCAGAAATGATGTTTTTGCACAATCGCAGAAATTCTCCCACACAGAATACAATAAATTTGGTGTATCTTCCATGATTACAAGAACAACGAATGACGCATTTCAGTTAATGCTGTTTTCCAATTTGTTGTTTCGAACGGCCCTTTTGGCTCCGGTCATGATTATTATCAGTGTTTTTATGACGATCAAGACCAGTATTAATCTCTCTATGGTTATCGGAGGAAGCTTTCCATTTATAGTAGCTGGTGTTATCATCATTGCCAAATTAACCAATCCCCTTTCCGAGAAGCAGCAAAGGGGTATGGATCGGCTGAATCGGATTTCAAGAGAAAACTTAACTGGGGTACGTGTAATCAGAGCCTTTCGAAAAAGTGAATATGAATCGGAACGTTTCGCAGAAACCAATGACGACTATGCCACTAATTCAAAGAAATTATTTAAAATCATGTCATTTACACAGCCGGCCTTTTTCTTCTTACTGCACCTTGCAATGATGGCCGTGTTTTGGATATCTAGCTTAATGATTGATAGAGGAACTTTACAGGTTGGACAGTTAGTTGCTTTCTTAGAGTATCAGTTTCATGCAATGTTCTCTATCATGCTATTTTCCATGGTATTTGTAATGTATCCAAGGGCTCAGGTATCTGCAAACCGTATTCAGGAACTATTAGATGAGGAGCCACTAGTAAATAATCCTTCTGAGGGTATTACAGCTGATAATAAAGGAGTTGTAGAATTTGATCATGTTACGTTCCAGTATCCGGATGGCGAGCTTCCGGTTATAAAGGATGTATCTTTTACAGCGAATAAAGGGGAGACCGTAGCATTTATCGGCAGTACAGGCAGCGGAAAGAGCACATTAATCAATTTAATTCCAAGATTTTATGATGTGACAAGCGGTTCTATTAAAATTGATGGTGTGGATACACGTGACTACAACTTAAAGGCGCTCCGCCAAAAGATTGGCTTTATCCCTCAAAAAGCTTTTTTATTTAAAGGAACCATAGAAGAGAATCTTAAGTTCGGTAAACCTGATGCGACTCCGGAAGAGATAGATCATGCAATTGAAGTAGCGCAGGCAAAAGAGTTTATTCAGAATAAGCCAAATAAACTGCAGGAATTTATAAGTGAAGGCGCAAAGAATGTATCAGGAGGCCAGAAACAGCGGATCTCGATTGCGAGAGCATTGGTTAGAAAACCGGAAATCTATATTTTTGATGACAGTTTTTCTGCACTTGACTATAAAACAGATGCTACTTTGCGTGCCGCCCTTAAGGATGAAACAAAAGAATCCATTGTTTTCATTGTGGCACAAAGAATTAGTACGATCATGAATTCGGACAAAATAATCGTTCTAAATGAGGGCGAAGTGGTTGGTATGGGAACCCATAAAGAATTACTAAAATCCTGCAATATATATTTTGAAATTGCAGATTCACAATTAACAAAGGAGGAACTGGAGCGATGAGAAAATTATATCCATATATAAAACCATACTTGAATATGTTTATCGTTGCAATTCTCCTTACGGTAGCATACTCCGGCTTCCTGTCAGCAGCACCAATGGTGGAAGGTTTCATTACAACAAGACTAAAAGATGATGTTGTAGACATTGCGAATAAAGTTCCCGGGGCCGCTATCAGTTTTTCCTATATTATTAAAATCTTAAAACTGTTACTTGCTATTTATATCGGAAACGTACTTAGCAGCTTTGGCTCCCAGTACTTTTTAACAAATGGTATACAAAATACAATGCGTGATTTAAGAAATGATGTGCAAAGAAAGATTGCAAAGCTGCCAATCAGCTATTTTGATAAACGTTCCGTGGGAGACATTCTCAGTATCATCTCAAATGATATCGATACCATGTCAAATGCGCTGCAGCAGAGTTTATCAAGAATATTGAGTGCTTTCTTATCCATTATTTTAGCAATCGTACTCATGTTTTATATTAATCCGATTATGGGTGTTGTTGCCGTTTTACTGATACCGGGAAGTGCTCTGATTATGAAGTTTATTATGAAGCGTTCTTCCGTTATGTTTAGTAATCAGCAGGCGGCACTTGGTGACTTAAATGGTTACATTCAGGAAAGATACACCGGGTTAACCGAGATTAAACTATATGGAAAGCAAGAAGATTCCATCGAACTGTTTAAGGAGATTAACAACAATCTTTGTGAAAACGGATTTAAGGCACAATTTATATCCGGGCTGATGTCGCCGTTAATTTCGTTCATTACGTATCTTGCAATTGTAGCTGTCTGTATATTAGGCGCAACATTTGCAATTACAGGTGCCATAACGGTTGGACAGCTTCAGGCATTTATCCGGTATATGTGGCAGCTCAATGAGCCGCTGGAGCAGGTATCCCAATTGTCTGCTTCCATTCAATCTGCGATTGCAGCATCAGGAAGAGTATTCGAGTTTCTTTCTGAAACAGAAGAGGTCCCGGAAGCTTCTGCTCCGGTAAGAATAGAGAACTTAAAGGGGAATGTTACCTTTGAAGATGTTTCTTTTGGTTATAACGAAGATAATATGCTCATTGAGCATCTGAATATCAACGTGGAAAGCGGTCAAATGGTAGCAATCGTAGGCCCCACTGGCGCCGGAAAAACCACGCTTATCAATCTTCTAATGCGTTTTTATGATGTAAATAAAGGTGCCATAAAGGTAGATGGTGTGAAAATTAAGGATATGAAACGGGATGATCTTCGTTCTATCTTTGGTATGGTATTACAGGACACCTGGTTATTTAACGGAACGATTGCCGATAATATAAAATACGGGAAAGAGGAGGCAACGCAGCAAGAGATTGAAAATGCAGCAAGAACAGCAAATGTAAATCATTTTATCAAAACTCAGCCGGATGGCTACCATATGATATTAAATGAAGAATCCTCCAACGTATCAGTCGGTGAGAAACAGCTTTTAACAATAGCCAGAGCATTTCTTGCAGACCCGGCTATTCTAATCCTTGATGAGGCGACAAGTTCTGTTGATACAAGACTTGAATTAATGCTTCAGACCGCTATGAAAAATATCATGAAGGGCAGAACAAGTTTTGTTATTGCACACCGCCTTTCAACTATTAGAAATGCGGATCTAATCCTTGTTATGAATAACGGAACAATTATTGAACAGGGAACTCATGATGAATTAATAGCTAAGAAAGGATTTTATGAGAAACTGTATATGAGTCAGTTCCAAACTCAAGCTTAACTATATTTTATTATATTTAAAAGCAGGCTTCCGTTACCGAGAGCCTGCTTTTGTTTTATCGCTCATTCAACTCTTCCAAAACGTCTAATATCTCCCAAAGCCCGTTTATGGAATAATCCGCAAGGCTGCGGTCAAAAGAAAACCTGTCATCAATGACAGATGCGACGGTCATTCCAGCTCCATGTCCTGCCATGATCCCATAGGTGGAATCTTCCACCACCAGGCATTCCTTTGGCTCGCGCTTAAGGGTGTCTGCCGTATGGAGATAAATTTCCGGATTAGGCTTGCTTTCCTTAAATTCTTCGCCGCTTACAATGTAGTCAAAGTCACTTTTCAGTCCGCAGCTGGTGAGTACATCATCAATCCCTGCTCTGCTGGCAGAAGATGCCAGGGCCACCTGATAGCCTCTGCGGTGAAGCTCCTTTAAAATATCCGGAACTTCTTTTCTTAAGATGGAGGGGTAATCCGGACGGCAATCCACCCAAAGCTCTGCATATAGCTCCTGGAACATGTGGGAATTTACATCCTCTCCAATCACATCGCTTATAATCTCCATCGTCCTTTTTGTGGTAGACCCTACCACGGCAAACAGCGCTTCTCTGTTAATCTGGGGGTACTTAATTTTTAACTTCTCATACATATGGTCCAAATATATGATTTCGCTGTCGATCAGGACCCCATCCATGTCAAATATAACTGCTTTTATCATTGGTTAAATTCCTTCCTCAAAGTCCTCAGATATTTCTACAGGTTCATATTTGTATTTTCCGATCTGAGTTTTTCCTATTTCAATGATTTCATTTACCAGTGTGTCAGCCTCTGGTACCTGTCCCAACATACAACGCATTGCCAGCTCCACGGTCATGCCTAAGTTTGTTCCGTAAAGGACCTTTATCCGTTCATCTCCAATGCTTAACATCACTGCATTTTTAAAAGGAGAGCCTCCCAGAATATCGCATAGAACAAAGATTTGTTCGCAATCCTGTAAGCGGTCAAAGGCGGCCTTTAAATGCTCCTTAAGCTGTTCCTCGCTATGTTCTCCCCTAAAATCCACCGGTACTATAAAATCCTGGTGGCCTGTGAGAAGTTCCACTGCGCTTGAGATGCCGGATGCAAATGTACCATGGCCTGTAATAATGATTCCAATCATAGTATCCTCTTTTCTGCCCATGTTGTTTGGCATATAGGTATGCCATTCGGGCGTTTCACGATCTATTTCTAATCTCTGTAAACGACAAAATCAAATCGGTGTGTGTTGCCGGGATAGGTTTCAATGCTGTAGTCTATGGGACGTTCATATTGGTCATAGGCGATGCTTTCCAGCATGTGCACCGGAGAGTCCTTCTCTATGTGAAACAGGTGAGCCTGTGCCGGATCAATGATTTCCGCCCGTATGGACCGGACTGCCTTGGCCGGATAGATGCCATACTCATCTCTCATGATGCGGTAAAGAGAGTCTGTTCCGTAATCAAAGGCTTCGATTCCAGGAAAAAGATCCATGGGAACAAAGTTCTCAATGAAAGTAAAAGGACGTTTGTCCGCATAGCGCATGCGTTCCAGATGAAGACAATGCTGTTTGGGATCCAAACGCAGTTTTTCATAAACCGGGGCTTGGTAAGGGATGATTTCGTTCTTTTTTAAATCGGTTCCAGGCTTCATGCCGATCATGGCCAGTTCTTCACGATAACTGACAAGCTGCATCAGATAGATTCCCCGATCTGTAATTGATCTTACAAAGCTTCCGGAGCCACGCTTCCTTACCAGCATTCCCAGCTTATTTAAATCTCCGTAGGCCTGCCGGACGACAGGACGGGATATGCCGAATTTGCGGCATAGTTCATCCTCAGTAGGCAGCTTTTGTCCCGGAATCAGGGTTCCGCTTCGGATCGCCTTAATCAGGCATCCCTTTAACTGCTCATACAATGGAACCGGACTATATTTATCAATTTGTATAAATTCAAACTTCATGTATACACCTCCATGGCGGGGAAATCCCATTTGTACAGTATATCATTGGGGAATTTTACCTGCAACGTTATTTTGCCGCCTCATTGATTATTGCAGACCTCCCTTTAAAATGGAGCAGGGGCCATACAGGAGATGGTGAATTTTTCCATCTGTTTCTGTACGGCCCCCGGCAGAATTCTATTTGATTCCTTCCGTGAGTTACATGATTCTAAAGAAAGACAATACGATTGATACAAGGATGATAAGAATAATCAGCATCAGCGTATTAACATGTTTTTTCTTAAACAGCCAATAAAGGGTGAATACAAACCCGAGAGGCAGTATGTTCGGCATGATGGAATCGAAGATCGCCTGTATGGATACACCGCCGGGAGCTACCAGCGTTTCTGCAAAATGAAGGGATACGTAGCTTGGGATCAGTCCGCCTACTACCATCATGCCCAGGATGCCTGCCGCCTTTGTGATGGCACTGGCATTGGAACTAATCAAATCAACGGCTCCAACACCCATGTTATATCCCATCCGGCCAAACCACAGTCTTGATATGGCGCCTAAAAACCAGATTGCGATGTAAAGGATAGGACCCAGTACAGAGCCGCCGCTTGCAAGGGAGCAGCAGATGGCCGCTGATATGGGAAGCAGGGTAAACCAAAAGATTGCATCTCCCAGTCCGGCCAGAGGACCGAACAGACCAGTTTTAATGCTCTTGATTAAAGCCCTGTCCTGCCCGTTTTCTTCCAGGGAAAGGATAAGACCCTGTAAAAAGGTTGCCATGTGGGGTTCGGTATTAATAAAGTCCATGTTGTTTTTCATGGCATCTGAGATTTCTTCCTTCTGGTCCCCGTAAATCTTTTTTAATCCGGGAAGCAATCCGAGGCAGAAACCAGGAGCCTGCATACGCTCAAAGCTGAAGCAGGACTGTTCCAATATGGAAAGCATGCTCATCTTATTGATATCTTTTTTTGTTAATTTATTTCTAGATACCGTCATCGTCAGCACCTCCTCCTACAGATATGGCGTTCTTTTTGATTGTCTCATCATTGAGATAGCCAATGAATGCAACGGCGATTCCTGCGATAGCTACCGGAAGGATATTGCCCAGCTTTAAGAATGTCATGAGTAAGAAGCCAATAAAAAGATATGCCACGTTCTGCTTCTTAAGCATAACAACCAGGAGCAGGGTGAGACCGACTGCAGGAAGCAGGCCGCCGGATATTTCGAATCCGTGGATCAGCCATTCCGGGAACATGTTTACAAATCCTGCGATCTGGTTCTGTAATGCAAAGGCAGACAGAAATGTGATCAGTGCGTAGATTCCTGCCTTAATGACTAGTCCAAGAATAACGATCTGTGTAAATTTCTTTGTGTCTGCGTTTTCGCATGCATGATCCAGGGGACGTAAAAAACCTGCAAAAGTGGTGTTGCAGACAATTCCGACCCACTGTGCCAGCAAAGCAAAGGGCAATGAGAGTCCCAGAGCCGTTTCAGCACTCTGTCCAGTGGTGAAAGCGATGACGGTTGTCATCATGCCTGCCATCAGAGGATCAGGCGGAACGGTGCCCCCTACGGTCAGCAGTCCCAGATAAGAAAGCTCTGCAACGGCGCCCGCAGCCAGGCCTACCTGAACATCACCCAGGATTATTCCGGCGAAGAAGGCAACAACGATGGGGCGAAACCAGAAAAAGGCTTCCCAGCTGGCGTCACAGGCACAGATAAAGGCCAGTAAAGCCAGCAAAATCCCCTGGATTAAAGTGATTTGCATAATAAACCCTCCTTTTATTGAACCGCAGTTTTCTTCCTGCGGTTATCATCATGATTGCTTATTAATTCTCCATGAACCTGACTATGTTTTTACTTCACCTCAAAATCATGCTTTTTATCTCCTGGGGCGATTTGGATATACACATCGATGCCTTTTCCCCGAATCATTCTTAAGTCCTCAAGATCCTGTTCATCCAGATATACATGAGGCTCATTGGATACTTTTTTCCCCGGTGCCACATGCATGTTGCCGATGCAGAGTTTATCGATGGGAACCCCTCCCTCAACAATGGCTCTTGCAGACTGTGGATTTCTCACTACTATAAATATCTTCTGGCTTGGCGCTGCCTTATGGATGACTTCAATTGTTTTTTGAATTGTGAAGAACCGAATCCCTACTCCGGTAGAGTCTGCGGTCATCTTCATCAGAGATTGCTGGACCGGATCATTTGCAGCTTCGTCATCTGCGACTACGATCAGATTACATCCGATGGCTCCCACCCAGGAGCATCCCACCTGACCATGTACCAGCCGGTTGTCAATCCTTGTTAATAGAATGTTGGGCATATTTTGTCACTCCTTTTTAAATTTTGTATCCCTCTGATATTTTGTACACTTTTTCATATTTTCACTCTCTTTTATAAAAAAAGTATAAATAATGTATAAACAAATCATAGTCTCATGAAGAAAGTTTGTCAATATGTAATTACAATTATTTGTATGTTTTCGATACATTATTGACTATACTTAGGGATATGATATAATTATTGCACAAAATACCTTCTGACTCATTTTTACCAAAACAAAAAAGGAGCGGTAACAAAATGAAAGAAAAAATAAAAGAAACAATGATGACGTATGTAGAAGAGTCTCCTGAGGTAATGCTTAATAATATTAAAAACCGGAAGGAGCTGACAGCTCCGCTGATTGCAGAATATGAAAAGGGAGATTACAAAACGATCTGGATCGTGGCATCCGGTTCCTCCTATAATGGTTCATACTGCGCGCGCCAGTTTATGAGGAAATATTTGAAGTCTGAAGTGAAAATCGTATCTCCATTCACCTTTCTCAGCAGTGAACATGACTTCACGGACAGGGATTTTGTTTTTGTTGTTTCCCAGAGCGGATACAGCACCAATTCCATTGATGCGCTGAAGATGATCCGCGAGCAGGGGCGCACCTCAATCGGAATTACAGGAAGTATTTCCAGCGACATGAAAGATTATGCGGATGTGCTGATCGATTATGGAGTAGGGGTGGAAACCGTAGGTTATGTGACAAAGGGCGTAACTTCGTTTGCCTTATTTCTGATGCTGTTTACCCTTGAAGCCGCCGTAAGAAAAGGTCTGATGAGAGAGGAAGAGGCAGAATCGGTATGCCGGGATATGGAAAAGGCAGCCCGGATCCATGAGACGGTACAAAAGGAAACTATGAAATTCTATGAGGATCATTATAAAGAATTTACCTCTATGGTAAATGCTTATGTGTGTGCGTGCGGCGCTAATTACGGCACGGCACTGGAAGGAGCATTAAAGTTAGGTGAGACGGTAAAGATCCCTTCCGTAGCTTATGAATCTGAGGAATTCCTTCATGGGCCCAACCTTCAGATGACTCCTGGGTATACAGTATTTCTCATTGATGGAGGAAACAGCAGCAGCCGGATCCAGACCATTTTTAAAGCATGCAGAGAGGTAACTGACCGGACGTTTTTAATTACCAATCAGCCTGGATACACTGGGGAAGGGATTTTAAACCTTCCGGTGGAGCTTCCGGAGCTTCTAACCCCCTTATGCTTCCTGCCATTTTTCCAGATCCTTGCATATCAGGCAACGACAGCGCTAAACCGCTGGAAACAGCATCCTCTGTTAAAGAAGATGAAAGATACTGCCGCATGCAAGACGGAAAATTATGAGAATCAGGATGATGATGAATGATTCTTAAAGGAGAATAATTATGGGGAATATTCAGATCAACCAGCAGGAACTGGCTGCTTATTTTGACCACACGCAGTTAAGAGCCTGGGCTTCCCATCAGGATTTTGTAAAGCTCTGTGAGGAAAGCATGAAATATGGCTTTAAGATGGTAGCCATCAACCCGGCCCAGGTGGTACGCTGCCGGAAACTCCTTAAAGGCAGTCCCGTTCATGTGGGGGCTGCAATAGGATTTCCGCTGGGGCAGACAACCATAGAAGATAAGCTGAATGAAACAAAGACCGCCATTTCAAACGACTCTGATGAGATCGATTACGTGATCAATATAACTGAATTAAAAGAGAAAAATTACAGCTATATAGAAAAAGAGATGGCAGTGATTACAGAAGTCTGCAGAAAAAGTAAAGTGATATCAAAGGTGATTTTTGAAAACTGCTATCTCACAGACCGGGAGAAAGAGGAATTATGCAGGATCGCTTTAAACGTGCATCCGGATTATATTAAGACCTCCACCGGCTTTGGAACTGGCGGGGCGACCTTTAAAGATGTGGCGCTGATGAAGCGCATGGTAGGAGATGAAATTAAGATCAAGGCGGCAGGAGGTGTGAGGACCCTGGAAACTGCTCTTCAGATGATAGAACTTGGAGTCAGCAGAATCGGTTCTACGGCAAGCGTATTAATCGTGGAAGAGTTTAAAAAACGTATTTAGACTGAGATGCCCCTTGAGAAGTATTTTTATTCCCTGAAATGGAAAACTGCTAAATGACCGATTGTATTCCGCTCAATGGGTTATTTAGCAGTTTTTTTAACACCTTTTTATAAGATAATGGGAAACAGGCATTGCATTTGTTTCAGGAAAATATTATAATACGGAAATGCAAAATTTCATAGCTGGAATACCAAGGAGGTACACATGGTACATGTTAAAAACATAGTTAAGATTTTTACCGGTGATATAAAGCGCATTGCGTTTAACCCGGTGGCTGTTATTATCGCGCTGGGACTTACGTTAATACCAGCTTTATACGCCTGGTTCAACATTGCTGCAAGCTGGGACCCTTATGCCAATACAAAAGGACTTAAGGTTGCGGTTGTCAACCTGGATAAGGGGGCATCTATTGATGATATTTTTGACACGGATATTGATGATTCTTCTATTAATATTGGTGAAATGATTCTGGATGAACTTAGAAAGAATGAACAGATAGGCTGGCAGTTCGTCAATAAGGAAGTAGCGATTGATGGAGTGGAATCCGGGAAATATTATGCGGCGGTTATCGTTCCCGAGGATTTCAGCCAAAAAATATCAAGTGTTCTTACCTCTAGCATTGAGCGACCGGTACTTGAGTATTATGTAAACGAGAAGAAAAATGCCATTGCCACAAAGATTACAGGCAAAGGGGTGGAGAGCGTACAACAGCAAATTAATGAAACCTTTATTAATTCTACCTCAAAGGTGGCCGGGAAGGCCTTAAATAAATATTCAGACAACTGGAGTACTGACAAGGAAACGGACAGAGACGATGCCGTCAGCACTCTTACGGAAGTAAAAACAGATTTGAATCAGCTGGTGGATACCATTACCATGCTTCAGTCCACTCTCCGTACCGTCAACAGCCTAAATGGCGGCATGAAGGGAACGCTTCCGGATGTAAATAAGATGATTGAATCAGGCGGACAGACAGCTGAAAGTGCGAAAACCTTAATCGATTCCTCCAGGGGATTCTCTGATACAATGACAGGTGGCATTAAAGATACCCTGGATCATATCAATCAAGTAGAGGAGTCGGTGTATGAGTCCTTTCAGGTAATCGGAAAGCTGACGGACACTTCCGCTGACGGAGCATTGGATGCATTAAAAGCCACGGAAAATCTGGTTACAGGCAGCATCAGCCAGTGCAATAGCGTAAATAAGGTTTTAGGGGCTATCAACCAGAAGCTGCCCATTCCGTTAAAAGACATAACAACTCTTCAGCAAAAGCTTTCCGATACCGTTAAGCAGCAGCAGGAGCTGGTCAGGAAACTGCAGGCTGCACAGCAGACTGTAAAACAGACAAAAAGGCTGCCGGATACCATGGAGAAGGATATTGGAGACACTCTTGACGGGGTTACCAACTCCATATCTGACGTTCTTAACTTTTATACCGGTAAAGTGGAGCTTCCTTTAAAGGACAGCCTGGATAAAACCTATGATGCCCTGGGCACTACCGCGGGCGCCTTAGACAGCATTGGAAGCATGGTAGGGCAGATTGATACCACCCTTGACAGTGTAACAGCCTCATCCCAGAGCCTGATCGAAGCGTTAGACAGCGCCGTCAGCCTGATGAACAGGAGTCAGAAGCGGGTGGATGATATGATCGACAATGTAAACAAGCTGGCTGATAATAAAAAGCTGAATAAGATCATGGACATCATGAAGAATGACCCGGATCAGCTCAGTGATTTTATGAAGATGCCTACGGATATGGTTACTAACAAAATCTACCCGGTAGAGACTTATGGTTCCGCCATGGCTCCGTTTTATACCATTCTGGCTATCTGGGTGGGAGGGCTCATTTTGGTGGCACTGGTAAAAACGAAGGTGGAAGAGAACAGATCGATAGGGCTTAAGCTGTATGAAACCTATTTTGGAAGGTATCTTACCTTCATGATGTTTGGAATCGCTCAGGCGCTGGTGGTGGCACTGGGAGATTTGTATATGTTAAAGATTCAATGTCTTTATCCGGGAAAATTTGTGCTGGCAGCTGTGGCAGCCAGTATCATATTCACCAATATCATCTATTCCATGACGGTTTCCTTTGGGGACGTGGGTAAAGCAATTGTAGTGGTCTTCATGGTCATTCAGGTGGCAGGCTCCGGCGGCACGTTTCCGATACAGGTAACTCCCCGGTTTTTCCAGATGGTAAACCCTTTGCTTCCTTTTACCCATCTCATCAATGCAATGCGAGAGTGCGTGGGTGGTATTTACGGGAATGATTATTGGAAAGATATACGAAATGTGCTGGTCTATATTCCCATATCACTGTTGGTTGGAATCGTTTTGCGGAAGAAGGTGTTAAAACTGAATGAATTTTTTGAAGAAAAACTCAGCCAAACAGGAATCATGTAAGATGAAAAAGGAAAAAAAGCCGCCGGGAATTAAGCGGCGGCTGGCCTGGATCGGCGGGGGGATATTGCTTTTAGTGATTCTTGGTGTTTGGGCATATCACGATCTTCCTATCCATTATGCGAGATTTTATCTAACCCGTTCGGCACTGCAAACCAGGGGGCGGTTAGTGAATTTATGGGGCAAAGACAAGGAAGGAGAAGGGGCGGAGGAAGATTCCCTGAAGCTGGTCGCGGATGAAGTGGAATGGAATGGTCATTCTGTGCTGATACTTCCGGGAGGATTCGGCATAAACTGGAAGGAGCAAAGGGATGAAAAACATACCTTTACCCAAGGAAGCCTCGACGTATATTTCCTTGGAGCCATACGGGATGGGATCCATTATTGGGCTGACAGCCAGAATGCCGTGCTTTCCGTACCTGGGATTAATGGAACGACCATAAGAACCAGTCAAGATACATTAAAAAAGGTTATAGGCTTTTCCATTGTCCCGGGGGGGAGAGACCATTTAAGAGATCGGCTTATAACCTTAAAAAAGGACACCATCCACATGATGAACCAGAGCCATATGGAATTTGTGGGAAGAGATAAGAATGGCGTAACCATTAAGGTATCAGTCCCTTCCGCTCTCTTTGACACTTATTTAAGTGAAATAGGAGGGCTGCTTAACGAAGGGTCTGGAAAGGATATGAAAGAATGGGGGCAGATGTTAGAAGAACGGAAGACCCCGGGTGAGACTCAGGAAATACTATTTACCATTGACAAAAAGTTGAATATCACGGAGATTAATGTGGAGGGCCTGACTGATCTGAGCCTTTTACTGGAATCAAATGGAGGGCTGTCAGCGGCGGGAAGTGTAATGCTTCGCGAACGGAAGCTTGATATGAGCGCAAAAGTCTATTTTGGCAATGGGCAGGAGGGGAAAAGAACATTCCAGATTCCTGAGCTGACTGTTACATATCATAATGAAAGGTTTGAGCTTGGACTGGAGCTGAGCGGAGGATATGAAGGCGGTAAGATCTCTTCTGATGCTCTGGAATACGGGAAACTGTCTGATACAGGGGGAGACTACTCCAGTGACGGATTGCAAAAGGTCAAGGATGAGTTTTTAAAAAGAGCCGGGGAATTAAGCCTTGACTTTTATAAGTAAATGAAAAAATCTATTGACAAAAACAACTGTAACTTTTATAATAACAGTAAAGATACTGAAACCCGTAAAGTTACAGTTATCCCAAGCAATAATCCAAAAAGCGGGGATATTTAAGTCAATTATGATAAAACTATAAAAAAGAGTACTTTCGGCTGGAAGGCATTGCAGAAAATGTACTGTTCATCATATATAAGGCGCATTCCCGGACTCGGAGTAATGTAGAGAATTATGAATAGAAGGCGTAAGTCAAGAAGGAGGAACATAATATGGCAGTTTTAACATTAACACAGGAAAATTTTCAAACGGAAGTAGCAAATAGCAGTGACATCGTGCTGGTGGATTTTTGGGCGACCTGGTGCGGACCTTGTAAGATGTTTGCACCGGTGATAGATGAAATTGCAGAAGGAAATCTTCCAGGCGTTAAGGTAGGCAAGGTGGATGTAGACCAGCAGCCAGACCTGGCAGGACAGTTTAGGGTTATGAGCATTCCTACCCTTGTACTCTTTAAGGATGGAAAAGCGGCAGTCACTTCCGTAGGAGTGAAATCTAAGAAAGAAGTTATGGAAATGATTGAAAAATTAAGATAAATATAGCAGAGATCACGGGTCTTCCGGTTAGCCGGAATGACCCGTGGTCTTTTTTACAGTTTTTTACTTCTTCCGAATGGCATCTTTTTCGTATAAAATAGATAACATAACTAGATATTGACATTCCCCTATACAGGAAGGATTATACTAAGTTAATCAGTACAAATAAACTCGTAATTGAAGAGGGAAACTATTAATGGACACTTAGACAAGGCATATGCTTATGGGGGTTTCAATGAAAGAAAAAAAATTGTACTCAATTGGGGAAGTGAGTAAGATCTGCAATATTTCTACAAAAGCTTTGAGGTTTTATGATAAGATCGGTATCATATCTCCGGATATGATCTGCAAGGAAAACAGCTACCGGTATTATAACAAAGAGTCCCTTCTGACTGTTCCGGTGGTAAAATACTACAAGCAAATGGGATTTAAACTGGAAGAGATGCAGGGGTTGGTCGAAGGAAATACTTATTATTATCTGGAACAGAATTTTCGGAATAAAATTGACCAGTTATGCCTTCAGGAGCAGCAGATCCATAACAGCTATATTGCGGTTAAGGACTGGTATGAGCTGATACAGGAAGCCAAACTTGTACTTCAAAATGATGTTCATGATGTTGCCGTAAAATATATACAGCCGGCGACCTATTGCGGCATGGAGCAGGACTTTGACTACAATTACATGGAATCCATTATCAATATAGAATGGACCAATCACTTAGAGCAAGAAGAGAATGAGATCACAGGACCGGTAATTTTAAAATTTGATTCATTTGAGGAAAAGATGGCAGGCAAATGCAGCCGCACCAGAATCATGCAGCAGGCCATTCATCCATGCAGGAACTGTTTGAACCGGCAGGTCTTTGGAGGATTTATGGCTGCGTCGGTTTATCATATCGGAAAGCATGAAACGATTGATGAAGAATATGAGAAAATACTTAAATGGGCGACTAAAAGGGGCTATAAGTGCGGAAAAGAAAGCTTCGAACGGTATGTGGTGGATTACTGGACCACCAGAAGCCGGGATGAGTTTGTTTCAGAGATCATTGTTCCGATATACAGGGAATAAGGGAGCATGTTTTAGCAGTTGGCTTCCCTGGATACAGTATTCAGAAAGATGCTGTACCAGGGGAGCCCTTTTTTGTTTTCCGGACTGGTAGCGTTTCTCCCAATATTTGGAGCATAAAAAAGTTTAAAAACCTGTTGACATTTCCCCTAGGGGGAACATTTATACTAAATGCATAGAAAAACACAAAGCGACTCCGTAAAATTAGTAACATTAACAGGCGTGATGTGTTTTCTAAACGTTTTCAGCTGAACGTGAAGAAAAAAGCAGAGAAACATGCTAACTTGAATTTTGTGCAGCACCAATTGGGGAAGGAAAACTTAAATGACGGAAGCACGAAAAAAATTTAAAGCAATTGGCGTTACAACAGGCTTGATATCCGGTCTTATGTATGGGTTATATACCACATTCGTTTTGATCGCCGGTTATTACAAGCCTCTTGCCGGAGCGGTTGGGTTGTTTGCTGCTCCCTATGTAACCTCGGGCCTGAATGATTTGTTTGCAGGCATCTGGCTGACCGCTTATAACGTAAAGACCGGAAGAATCCGGGAAATCGGAAGAAGCTTACGCCTGTTCCCGGGAAAAATCATTCTTATAGGCTCTCTGGTTGGCGGACCCATAGCAAGTGGAGCATACCTCATGGGACTTGCCATGGCAGGAGCTTATGCAATACCGATTTCCGCCATGTACATACTCTTTGGAGCATTGTTTGCAAGGATATTCCTAAAACAGAAAATCGTGCCGAGAGTAGGCATTGGAATGGTGATCTGTGTGGTTGGTGCCATTGTCATCAACTGGGTAAAGCCGGAAGGCAGCACGAATTTTACCCTGGGGATCATCTGCGCGTTTGTTGCGGCCATCGGCTGGGCTTTGGAAGGTGTATTCGCAGCTTACGGAAGTGCCATGCTGGATACCGATGTGGTAATCAACATTCGCCAGCTCTTATCCGGTATTGTGGATTTGATTGTTATTTTGCCGCTGGTGGGAGGCATGGGACTTTTAAAAGGCACCCTGTTCTCACTGCCGCCGGTTATGTGGCTGCTGGTTTCCGGACTTTGCGCCGCAATATCCTATTTGTGCTGGTATAAATCCAACAGTACCATAGGCTGCGCCATGGGAATGTCACTGAATATTACCTACGCGTTCTGGGGCGTGCTGTTTTGTATCCTGTTTTTAAAACAGCCATTGACCCCGACTATCATCATTGGTTCCATTATTATCATTTTGGGCGCGGTTTTAGTATCCGTAGACCCATTTGAATTGCTCAAAAAAAAGGAGGAAGTAAGCAATGAAATTTGATGCATTAGGAATGATCGAGACAAAGGGCCTGATCGGTTCAATCGAAGCTGCAGATGCAATGGTTAAGGCAGCAAATGTTACTCTGGTAGGAAAAGAATTTGTCGGCGGCGGTCTTGTTACCATTATGGTAAGAGGTGACGTTGGTGCGGTAAAGGCAGCGACCGATGCAGGTGCGGCTGCAGCCCAGAGAGTTGGAGAACTGGTTTCTGTTCACGTAATTCCTCGTCCTCACGCTGAGGTTGAAACCATTCTTCCGAAAGAGAAAAAGGAGTGTAAATAATGAGTAACCAAGGAATGACAACTGCATCCGCGGATGCAAAAATGGCGGCGGTCAATAAAAAATTCAGGACAACCGGTATGACAACCGGTGCATTCTCCGGACTGACATACGGGATTTATACCGTACTTGTACTGGTTGCCGGTTATTATGAACCTCTTGTCAGTGCGGCAGGACTTTTAGCAGGACCATATGTGTGCTCCGGCTTAAACGATCTTTTCGCAGGAATCTGGCTGACTGCTTATAATGCAAAAAGCGGCCGTATCCGTGAGATGGGAAGAAGTCTTAATACATTCCCTGGTAAAATGATAGTCATCGGATCCATTCTCGGAGGCCCAATTGCCAATGGCGCTTATCTGGTAGGTCTTGCCATGGCCGGTGCCTACGCGATTCCGATTTCCGCATTATGCAGTTTATTCGGAGCAATTTTTGCATGGATCTTCTTAAAACAGAAAATCACCAAGAGAGTCATGATGGGTATGCTGGTATGTGTGGCCGGTGCCATCATCATCAACTGGACGAAGCCGGAAGGCAGCGATAACTTTACGCTGGGAATTATCTTCTCCTTTGTTGCAGCAATCTGCTGGGCTCTGGAAGGTGTATTTGCCACCTACGGCGGAGCCATGATCGATACCGATGTCGCAGTAAACTTACGCCAGCTGATTTCCGGTATTGTGGATTTGTTCGTAATTGTGCCTATCGTTGGTGGATTAGGACTTCTTGGCGGAACACTTATGGCAGGCATACCAACCATCTGGCTTGCAGTATCCGGCTTAAGTGCCGCAGTGTCTTTCCTTTGCTGGTATAAGAGTAATTCCACCGTTGGATGTGCTGTGGGAATGTCCTTAAATGTAACCTATGCGTTCTGGGGAGTTTTCTTCTGTATCCTGTTTTTGGGACAGGCAGTGACACCTACGATTGTAATCGGTTCTTTTGTAATCGTATTTGGTGCGATTCTGGTTACCATGAATCCACTGGATTTATTCAGGAAAGGGGAATAAGGAAATGTTATTACCTGCAAGAACAGCGGTTTTAAATTATTTATATGGAGTAGAAAATGCGGATATTGCCCAGATCATGGAGGCTTTAAAACCGCTTTACGGCGGAGAGCGCCAGTTTACCAAAGATCGTTACATGGATCATGTCATGTCTTTAGAAGCAAACGGTATGGTCAACTTATGCAGCTATGACTTGGATCAGAACGGAGAGCTGCGCATGCGTTACGAAATCAATGATGACGGAAGATACGCAGTTGACAAATATGTGGATAAGAAATACCGCAAATAGCATAGAGGAGGTTTACAAAGGTGAGATATTACGGCGAAGAAGCTTTAGGCCTGGTAGAGACCGTTGGACTGGTTCCTGCACTGGAAGCAGCTGACAAAATGCTTAAGGCAGCAGATGTAGAATTGATTTCCTATGAAAACGTAGGTTCCACCCTGGTGACCATTATGGTAAAGGGTGATGTGGCAGCGGTACGTTCCTCCGTAGAGGCAGGTGCGGAAGCGGCAGCAGCAATCGGCAAGTTAACGGCAAAGAACGTAATGCCAAGGCCGATCAAAGAAGTCGGAGACATTGTATCCGTACATGACATTGACGCATAGAGAAAGGAAAACAGTATATGGAAAGATATGAAGCCATAGGCTCAATAGAAACGTTTGGTCTGGTATTTGTTCTCGAAGCGGCGGATGCAATGTGCAAGGCAGCAGATGTGGAACTCATCGGCTATGAAAACGTAGCTTCCGGTTATATTTCTGTTTTAGTACGGGGAGATGTGGGAGCCTGCAAAACAGCTGTAGAAGCTGGAATTAAGGCAGTAAAGGATATGGGAGCGGATGTTTACAGTTCCGTAGTCATTCCAAGACCCCATCCCCATCTTGAAAAAATCATCAGACGATATGCCTTAAGTATTGATCCAGGACAGGAATAGCAGGCATCCCGGATGAAGGGAGAATCGAAAATGAGTTTTGTAGATAAAGACCTGCTCTCCATACAGGAGGCAAGGATTTTAATGGAAAGTGCACGGGAGGCCAGAGAGACCATGCTAACCTTTCCCCAGGAAAAGCTTGATCTTATTATCGGCACCCTGGCTGCGGCAGCAAAGGAACTGGCGGAGGAATTGGCGGCCATGTCTGCGGAAGAAACCGGATATGGACGTTTCCAGGACAAGTACGTGAAAAACACCTTTGTCTGCAATTTTCTGCCGGAACGCTTAAAAGGTATGAGGTGCGTCGGCATCCTAGAAGAAGACTCACGGTTAAAAACCATGGCAGTAGGCGTTCCAGTGGGTGTGATTGTCGCACTGACGCCGGCAGTGAGCCCGGTTTCTACCGCGATTTACAACATTCTGATTGCTGTTAAGTCCGGCAATCCCATCGTTATCGCGCCTCATGGTAGGGCAAGGAAGGTAACGGGCAGGCTGATTGACCGGCTGATGGAAGCAGGAAAAAACTGCGGGCTTCCGGAAGGAGCCATCGGGTATTTAAAGACAGTGACAAGGGCAGGAGCCCTGGAGCTGATCCGCCACCCGGCAGCAGCCATGGTAGTAAACACCGGAGTTCCGGAGCTGTGCCGCGAGGCGGCAGAAAGCGGAAAACCTTATATTTACGGCGGTACAGGAAACGGACCGGTCTTTGTGGAGCGGACTGCCGATGTAAGACAGGCGGTAGAGGATATCATTGCAAGCCGTACCTTTGATTACGGGATCGTGTCTGCAGCCGAACAGTATATGGTGGTAGACAGCCTCATTGCAGCAGAAGTAAAAGCCGAGATGCTTAAGAACGGCGCCTACTTTATGAATGGGGAAGAGGAGAAACAGTTAATCGACCTCCTTTGCCTGGAAAGTGGGAAGGCGGATACGGAAATCATGGGAAGACCGGCAGCAGAACTTGCGGTCAGAGCAGGATTTACGGTACCTGATTCCACAACGGTGCTGGTTTCTGAACAGAAGTATATTTCTGACAGGAATCCGTTTGCTAAAGAGCTTCTATGTCCCGTACTGGCTTATTACATCGAAAATGACTGGATGCATGCCTGCGAGAAATGCATGAGTCTTCTTGTTAACGAAAGCCATGGACACACCCTGGTGATCCATTCCAGGGATGAAGAAGTAATACGTCAGTTCGCCTTAAAGAAGCCGGTGGGCAGAGTTCTTGTCAATACACCTGCCACTCTGGGCAGCATGGGAGCAACCACGAACCTGTTTCCGGCCATGACCCTTGGAAGTATTACAGCAGGTGCCGGAATCACGGCTGACAACGTTTCACCCATGAATTTCATCTACATACGGAATGTGGGATTTGGAGTTCGGGGTGCGAAGGAATTCCTTGGAGTTGCAGGGAACGTTTCGGGCGGATATGGAAAAGCTCCTGAGACAAAAGTGAGCAGCGAAGATGCAAAAGCGCTCCTTAAGCAGATTTTAGAGACCTTGTCTAAAGAGCTGGATGATAATTAATTGAAAGAGAGGGAAACCAGATTGGATATTCGTGAATTTTCAAATAAATTTGTAGAAGCAACGAAGAACATGACACCAGAAGAAAGAGCTTCTCTGATGAAAATGTTTGAAACTGTTTCCGATGAAATCAACAAAAAAGAGCCTGCTTCCCAGGCTGCAGTAAGCTTTGAGGGGGGAACGGAGATACCGGATGGCATTACTCCCAGACTCCAGAATTTAAAGGAAAATTATTTAAAGCATAAACCATCAATTACAACATACCGTGCACGGGCCATTACCAAGATCGCAAAAGAGAATCCTGGTATGCCAAAGATCATGCTTCGTGCCAAATGTTTCCGTTACTGCTGCGAAACAGCTCCCCTTGTGATTCAGGACAACGAGCTCATCGTAGGTGCTCCCTGCGGCGCTCCCCGTGCAGGTGCATTCTCTCCGGATATCGCATGGAGATGGATGGTAGATGAGATCGATACCATTGGAACACGTCCTCAGGATCCATTCTATATTTCCGACGAAGACAAGAAAATCATGAAAGAAGAGCTGTTCCCATATTGGTCCGGCAAATCGGTTGATGAGTATTGTGAAGATCAGTACCGTGAAGCAGGCGTTTGGGAATTATCCGGAGAATCCTTTGTATCTGACTGCTCCTATCATGCGATCAACGGCGGCGGAGATTCCAACCCCGGCTATGATGTGATCCTTATGAAGAAGGGCATGCTGGATATTCAGCAGGAAGCCAAGGATCATTTAAAAGAACTGGATTATGAGAATCCTGATGATATTGAGAAGATTTATTTCTACAAATCCATTATCGATACCACAGAAGGCGTTATGATCTATGCAAAGAGACTTTCTGAGTATGCAGCAGAGCTTGCAGCAAAGGAAACCAATCCAAAGCGTAAGGAAGAATTGTTAAAGATTTCTGAAGTAAATGCTTACGTTCCTGCTCACAAGCCAAGAACCTTCTGGGAGGCAATCCAGGCAGTATGGACCATCGAGTCCCTGCTCGTAGTGGAAGAGAACCAGACCGGTATGTCCATCGGACGTGTGGATCAGTATATGTATCCATTCTACAAAGATGATATCGAATCCGGACGTATGAATGATTACCAGGCATTTGAGCTTGCAGGCTGTATGCTGATCAAGATGTCTGAGATGATGTGGATCACCAGCGAAGGCGGTTCCAAATTCTTCGCAGGCTACCAGCCATTCGTAAACATGTGCGTAGGCGGTGTGACCCGCAGCGGACACGATGCAACCAATGATTTAACTTACTTACTTATGGATGCAGTTCGTCATGTAAAGATTTACCAGCCATCACTTGCATGCCGTATCCACAACAAGTCCCCGAAAAAGTACATGAAGAAGATCGTAGATGTGGTTCGTTCCGGTATGGGATTCCCAGCCTGCCATTTTGACGATGCCCACATCAAGATGATGCTTGCAAAAGGCGTATCCATTGAAGATGCACGTGATTACTGTCTGATGGGCTGTGTTGAGCCTCAGAAGTCAGGACGTCTGTATCAGTGGACATCCACTGCTTATACCCAGTGGCCGATCTGTATCGAGCTTGTTTTAAACCACGGAACTCCTTTATGGTATGGCAAGCAGGTTTGCCCGGATATGGGTGACTTAAGCAATTTCAAAACTTACGAAGAGTTTGAAGCAGCTGTAAAAGAAGAAATCAAATACATTACAAAGTGGACCGATGTTGCTACCGTAATTTCCCAGCGCGTTCACAGAGACTTAGCTCCAAAGCCACTTATGTCCATCATGTACGAAGGCTGTATGGAAAAAGCCAAAGATGTATCCGCAGGCGGTGCGATGTACAACTTCGGACCTGGTGTGGTATGGTCCGGACTTGCTACCTATGCAGATTCTATGGCAGCGATCAAAAAGCTTGTATTCGAAGATAAAAAATATACATTAGAGCAGATTAACGAGGCGTTAAAGGCTGACTTTGTTGGATATGACCAGATCCGCACCGATTGCCTTAATGCTCCAAAATACGGAAATGATGATGATTATGCAGATTTAATTGCAGCTGACTTAGTAGACTTTACAGAGCATGAACACAGAAAATATAAGACCTTATACTCTGTATTAAGCCATGGTACCTTATCCATTTCCAATAACACCCCATTCGGACAGATGACAGGCGCTTCTGCCAACGGCCGTAATGCATGGCTGCCTCTTTCCGACGGAATCAGCCCGACCCAGGGTGCAGACTTCAAGGGTCCGACTGCAATCATCAAGTCCGTATCCAAGATGTCCAATGACAGCATGAATATCGGTATGGTTCATAACTTTAAGATTATGGCTGGTCTTTTGGATACCCAGGAAGGGGAAGAAAGCCTTATCACCCTTCTTCGTACGGCCTGCATGTTAGGAAACGGTGAGATGCAGTTCAACTATCTGGATAACAATACCTTAGTTGAGGCTCAGAAGCATCCCGAGCTGTACCGTGACTTAATCGTCCGTGTAGCCGGCTATAGCGCATTCTTCGTAGAATTATGCAAGGATGTACAGGATGAAATCATAAGCAGAACCATGCTGACACATTTCTAAAAGAAAGTTGAGATCAATCACAATGGACCATGGAACGACAGGAGAGATTGAGCGTAAAGCGTTTATCTTTAACGTACAGAAGTACAACATGTATGACGGGCCGGGAATCAGAACCCTGGTATTCTTTAAAGGCTGTCCGCTCCGGTGTAAATGGTGCTCCAATCCAGAAGGAATGGTGCGGAAATTCCAGGTGATGTATAAGCAAAATTCCTGTGTAAACTGCGGGGCGTGCGCGGATGTGTGCCCCGTAGGAATCCATGTGATATCCAAGGAAACGGGAAAACATGAAATCCAGCGGGAAAAGGATTGCATTGGATGCATGAAATGCAAGAATGTCTGCCCCAATGCAGCGCTTACCATTGCCGGAGAGGTGAAAACCATTTCAGAACTGCTTAAAATCGTGGAAGAGGATTCTGCCTTTTATGATATTTCAGGCGGCGGCGTAACTCTTGGCGGCGGCGAAGTGACTGCCCAGCCGGAAGCAGCTTTAAATCTGTTAATGGCCTGCAAACAGGAAGGGATCAATACAGCAATTGAGACCTGCGGTTATACCAATACGGAAACGATTTTAAAAATTGCAGAGTATGTGGACCTGTTTCTGTTTGATATCAAACATATGGATCCTGTCCGCCACAATGAACTGGTGGGTGTGAACAACGAACAGATTCTTACCAATCTAAAGGAACTGCTTCACCACCGTTTCAATGTGAAAGTCCGCATGCCTATGTTAAAAGGGATCAATGACAGCCGGGAAGAGATCGATGAGGTCATTAAATTCTTAATGCCCTTCCGTGATTACAAAAATTTTAAGGGAATTGATTTACTTCCGTACCATAAACTGGGCGTTAACAAATACAATCAGCTTGATATGAAATACCCCATTGAAGGGGATCCAAGCTTAAGTGCGGAGGATTTAGACCGGATCGAAGGCTGGATGAAGGAATATCAATTTCCGGTTACTGTGGTAAAGCACTAAGAAAGGGGAAGAGGCCATGATTGAGATGCAGCGTGTCATAGAGGAATCCGTTCCCGGTAAACAGGTGACCATCGCCCATGTGATCGCATCTCCCATTCCGGAGGTGTATGAATGCCTTGGCATCGATGAGATGGGAGCCATCGGAATTCTCACCCTGTCCCCTTTTGAAACTTCTATCATTGCGGCGGATATTGCAGCAAAGGCGGCAGATGTGCAGGTGGGCTTTTTAGACCGCTTCACAGGCTCTGTGATCATTGCCGGCGATGTGGACAGTGTAGAAACCGCTCTGACTGCGGTATGCGATACCTTAAAACGCGGGCTGGGTTATATGGTGCCCGCGGTAACCAAGACATGAGAAAGAAAAGAATCATGATCATCGGTCCCGGCGGCAGCGGGAAAACCTCCCTGGCTCATGTCATAAACGGTTTCACCGGTCCGGCCAGAAGAACCCAGAACATGGTGTATGGGGAAAAAACCTTGGATGTTCCGGGGGTTTACTTAGAAAGTCCCTGGATGCATAAGCATATCATTGCGGCGGCACAGGATGCCTCCCATGTACTGATGCTGGTAGACCAGTCCTCATGCCGGGAAAGTTACCCGCCAGGATTTGCAAAAGCCTTCCGGGTTCCCGTCATCGGCGTAATTACGGGATGCGGAGAAAAACCGGAACATGATGGCTGGTGTATCCGTCAGTTAAAGAAAGCCGGGGTCCGGGAGCCCTATTATCATATTAATCTGTCTGAACGGACAGGCCTTCAGGAATTAATGGAGGCATTAAAATATTAGGAAAGGAGGGAAATGTAACGTGGAGCAATTTGTAATGAATACTAAGGTATATATGGGATCTTCCTGTCTGGATAAGATAAAGGATCTTCCTGTGGCAAAGGCTTATATTATCTGTGACCCCTTTATGGCACAATCCGGAAAGGTAAATTGGATTACAGAGCTTTTACAGGAGAAGGGGAGCAGCTATGAAGTATTTTCTGAGGTAGTGCCTGATCCGACCATTGAAGTCGTTTCAAAAGCCATAGGCGGAATGAAATGCTTTGGTCCTGATGCAGTGATCGCCCTTGGCGGCGGCTCTGCCATTGATACGGCAAAGGCGGCTAGCCATATCTACAGTCAGATGGGAAATGAGAGACTGTTTCTAATTGCGGTTCCCACAACCAGTGGTACCGGCAGTGAAGTAACTAATTTTTCCGTAATCTCCGACCCGCAGGCCCAAGCGAAGTATCCGCTGCGCTCTGATAGTATGGTGCCGGATGCAGCGTTTCTTGATCCCCGCTTTACAGTGTCGGTTCCGCCTCACATTACAGCGGATACGGGAATGGATGTTTTAACCCATGCCCTGGAAGCTTATGTTTCAACCAATGCAGGTGATTTTACCGATGCCTGCGCGGAAAAAGCGGTAAGACTGGTGTGGAACTATCTGGCACGTACCGTAGAAGAGGGAAGCGACATGGAAGCCAGAACTCACATGCACAATGCCTCATGTTTGGCTGGAGTTGCGTTTAACGGAGCTTCCTTAGGGCTCTGCCACAGCATGGCCCATGCTCTGGGCGCACGCTTTCACATTCCGCATGGTAGAAGCAATGCGATTCTGCTTCCTCATGTCATCAGCTACAACGCTGGTCTGGAAGACGCCGGCGAACAGAAAGCCTGCGGCAGGTATGTGGCAATTGCCAATATGCTTGGAATTGCAGCCGGAACAGATAAGGCCACGGTACACGGCCTGGTGCGTCACATCAAAAATCTGATGAATAAGATCAAAATACCACAGCAGATTACAGACTTAAAAATCGATAAAGACGAATTTGAACAGGCCGTTCGGGAAATGGCGGAAAAAGCCCTGGCTGATAACTGTACATTAACCAACCCAAGGGTGCCTACGGTAGAAGAGATTGAAACCATCTATCGGAAACTGTGTAAGGGGGGCTATTAATGAAATTCATCACGGAAGACGATTTGAGGATTTTGTTCAGAAAAGAACCCTTTACTTTTTATGATCTCCCTGCGGGAACCAGATTGACACCCGGAGCGCGCCAATTCCTGGTGGATAAGAAGATTCCCATAAGTGACGATCCCATGATGGTAAAACGAAATCATGTAAAGCCTGCAGAGAAAAAAGAAGAAGCACCGGAAAAAGTAATCTGCCAGGATCATTTCTTATTAAAAAAGAAAACGCTTCAGGCGCAGTTTTTGGAAGTGGGCCTTGAACTGTTAAGCCGGGACGTTCTTCTGGCAGAACAAATATTTGATCTGGAACGGAAACTTTCCAACCTTAAAAAAGAGGGCAGGGAAGAGGAAATGGGTTTTAAACCCTGCACCGGGTTTCATGAGGATAATATGCTGGAACCTTTTGAGGATTGCTTTGAAATAACAGGTTTTCATGCACAGTCAGAAAAAGGGAAAGAAATCCTTCTTCTGCACCGCCTTCGCTGCAGCACAAGAGAGCTGGCAGCAGAAGCAGGAAGCGAAAACTTAAACCCGGTCATCAACCGCTTATCACAGATGATATGTCTGGAATATGGAGGTAAAACATGTCAAAGGAAGTAATTACATTTGATGGCTGCAATGAGCTGGTAAGTCAGTTTGAAGCAGTTGTTAAGCAGCCCGTTAAGGGAAGCTCCTCTGTATACTATACCGGTGTCGATCTGGGAACAGCGTGTGTGGTACTGGCCGTGCTGGATGAGAATTACAAGCCTGTGGCAGGTGCTTACCGATATGCAGATGTGGTCCGGGATGGAATGGTGGTGGATTACATCGGTGCGATCCGGATTGTTCGGGAACTTAAAGAAGAACTGGAGGAAAAGCTGGGCACTGAATTGATTTATTCGGCTGCAGCCATTCCTCCGGGCACTGATTCCCTGGATGGCGGAGCCATAAAAAACGTGGTGCAGGGAGCTGGATTTGAAATCACAGCCCTACTCGATGAACCAACGGCGGCAAATGCAGTTTTAAAAATAAAAAATGGTGCTGTCGTGGATATCGGAGGCGGCACCACCGGAATCTCCATTCTAAAAGATGGTAAGGTAGTGTATGTAGCGGATGAACCAACAGGAGGAACTCATTTCTCCCTGGTGGTCTCCGGTGCTTACCAAATGTCCTTTAAAGAGGCGGAGGTTTATAAGCGGAAGGAAGATAACCATAAAGAACTGCTGCCGGTTTTAAAACCGGTTGTGGAAAAGGTTGCTTCCATCATAAAACGCCATATTGAAGGACACGACGTTCAGGAGATCTATCTGGTAGGCGGTACCTGCTGCCTGACCGGGATTGAAGCAATCATTGAAAAACAGACGGGAATCAGAACCAGGAAGCCTGAGAACCCAATGTTTGTAACTCCTCTTGGAATCGCATTTTCCTGTACGCAGGAAGAGCTGGCATAAAGGATGTGGACAATATGGAATACCGTATAATTAAATCTCCGTCACAGGGAACCATCGATATCTTAAACCGCAGGAAGGGCTCCGGCACTTCCTCACCCATAGGACCAGTGGATGCAGTGGGGCTGGTACAGGGCAGGATCATCGAAATGGTTTGCGCCGCAGATGTGGCAGAAAAAGCAGTAGGTGTTACGGTAGAAGACATCAGAGGAAGCTGCCCGCAGAACATGATCATGCTTGCGATTTTTGGAGATACGGCATCGGTGGAAGCAGCGATGGATGAGATTAAGCAAAGAGAGAAGAGAGGGGTGGAAGAATGGTAGCGGCCAGATTGATTGATAACATATGGGCCACCAGAAAAGCGGAGTCCTTAAATGGGTATAAATTTATGCTTGCCGAGATCATTGGAGGCACACGGGAAGGTGAACGGCTGATTGTAGCAGATATCATCAGCGCGGGAATCGGTGACCGTGTGATCATTTCCACTGGATCTTCTGCCAGGCGGATGCTGGGAAGCGATGAGATTCCAGTCGATGCCGTAGTAATTGGAATCATTGATGAAGATTGCCAATTTATATAGAAGGGAAGTGATCATATGAAGCAGTTGATTTGTGCAAAAGATGTGGAAAAGTTAAATGCTGAGGGAAAAAAGGTATTTTACGTAGAAAGCGGAAGTATCATCACTCCGTCTGCAAAGGATGCAGCAGATTCGTTTGGCATCAAATTCTGCGATAAGGCCATGGAGCAGCAAACACAGGTTCCGGCTGCTCTTGCAGGCATGGATATTGACAGCGATAAAATTTATATGGTACTGAAGACTTTGATGGAAAAAGGGTTGTTAAATGATATTTTAAAACCCTATGAGTCAGAAAGCCATGGAAATGGTCTTAAGGTAGTTCGTGGAAGCTCTGTGAAAATGGACGTATTTGATACGGGTGATCCATCTGTCAAAGCTTATTATCAGGAATTGGTAAGCAAAGAGGAATCCCATATCAGTGCAGGTTTCCTTGTGATAGACCATTCAAGCTTTGAATGGGAACTCACCTATGAAGAGATTGACTATGTAATCGAAGGAACCTTAACTGTTACCATTGACGGAAAGACCTATACGGCAAAAGCCGGAGATGTACTCTTCGTACCGTCAGGCTCCAAGGTAATCTGGGGTTCCCCAGATAAAGCAAGAGTATTTTACGCAACGTATCCGGCAAACTGGGCTGATTTGGTTTAAGGAGGTAAACAATGCAGGCACTTGGCTTTATAGAAACGAAAGGCGTGCTGACGGCCATTGAGGCGGCAGATGCCATGTTAAAGGCGGCGGACGTGTCTCTTCTGGAGAAGACCAAAGTCGGCGGAGGTCTCGTCGCTGTTACGGTGACCGGTGATGTGGCGGCAGTAAAGGCAGCGGTGGACGCCGGAGCAGCAGCGGTGGAACGCATTAACGATGCAGCTTTAGTAACACGCCATGTTATCGCCAGGCCTCATGATGAGCTGACGGCTGTAATCGGCGGCGGTACTCCTGATGAACCGGAAGAAGAAACAGTTCCGGAAATCGCAGAAGAACCCGAAGAATCTTCCAATGAACCGGAAACTGTGGATACCATAAATAGGGAAACCGTAGACTTGTGGATCAAGCAGGACGGTCTGGAAGAAACCATGAAGATACTTGAAGATATGAAGGTAACAGAGCTTAGGACTCTTGCCAGAGAATATCCGGAATTCAGCATAGCTGGACGGGAGATTTCAAAGGCAAATAAAACCCTGCTGCTGGAAGAATTCGGGAAGTATTATGGACAGAATGATTAATATTTTTAGAAAGGGAGAACGGGAACATGGATAATTTTGATTTTGATTTACGTTCCATCCAGGAAGCAAGGGATTTAGCTAGATGCGGTGAGGCAGCCGCAAAGAAAATTGCAGAATTTACGGCAGAACAAATTGATACCATTCTTAAGAGTATGGCAAAGGCAGGAGAGGAACACGCTCTTTGCCTGGCAGAGATGGCAGTTGAAGAGACCGGTTTTGGAAAGGTCATGGACAAGGCATATAAGAACCATGCTGCCTCCACTCTTTTATATGAAGAAATAAAAGATATGAAGACAAGAGGAATCCTTGCAGAGGATACCGTGAATAAGACCATCGATGTGGCAGAGCCGGTAGGCCTTGTAATGGGTATCGTTCCATCTACCAACCCAACCTCAACCGTATTCTTTAAATCCATGGTAGCCATTAAATCAGGAAACGCAATTGTATTTTCTCCCCATCCTTCTGCTGCAAAATGTACCTTAAAGGCTGCAGAGGTTATGCGTGACGCTGCAATTGCAGCAGGAGCACCGGAGGGAATCATCGGCTGTGTATCCATGCCTTCCATGGGATCTACCAATGAACTGATGAAGTGCAAGGAAGTTTCCGTTATCATTGCAACCGGCGGCCCGGGTATGGTAAAAGCTGCATACAGCGCAGGAAAGCCAGCTATCGGCGTAGGTGCAGGAAACTCACCGGCTTACATTGAAAAAACAGCAGATGTTAAACAGGCGGTAAAGACAATACTTGCCAGCAAGACCTTTGACTATGGTACCATCTGTGCTTCCGAGCAGTCCATTATCTGTGAGGAAAGCAATCACGCAGAAGTCGTAGCAGAGTTAAAGAGCCAGGGCGGTTACTTTATGACAAAGGAAGAAACCGATAAAGTCTGTGCTCTGTTATTTAAAAACGGTCATAGCATGAATGCCAAATTTGTTGGCCGTTCCCCTCAGGTGATTGCACAGGCAGCAGGAATCCAGATTCCGGAGGGAGCCAAGGTCCTCATCGGAAAGCAGGAAGGTGTTGGAGAGGGATATCCGTTATCCTATGAAAAACTGACAACTGTACTTGGTTTCTACACAGTAAAGAACTGGGAAGAGGCCTGCGGCTTAAGCATTCGTCTTTTACAGAATGGAATCGGACATACCATGAGCATTCATACCCAGGATAGGGATATGGTACTTAAGTTCGCTGCAAAGCCTGCTTCCAGAATCCTTGTTAACACAGGAGGCAGCCAGGGAGGAACCGGAATCAGTACAGGCCTTCCGATTTCCTTTACATTAGGATGCGGAACCTGCGGCGGAAGCTCTGTTTCTGAAAACGTAAGCCCGAAGCATCTCCTTAATGTGAAAAAGGTAGCTTTTGGTATAAAGGATTGTTCTACTATCGCAGCCGATGATCCAACCTTTACATGGAAGGACAAATCTCAGGGAGCTTCCTTTAGCCCTGCTGACTTCGTAGCTTCTTTTGATAAAAAGGAAAGTGTGGCCTCTTCTTCCTGCCAGGGAGGAAACGATGACAATGAGAAGCTGGCTGCTCTTGTAAAGGAGATCGTACTGGCCATGAAAGGCCAGTAATCAGCGAGGAAAGGAGAACAGGAATGGATAAGTATGAAGCGGTAATCAAACTCTTAATGGAAGCCGTGAAGGCGGAATCCGGAACCGATGAGTTTCGAATACCAGTTGGCGTTTCCAACCGCCATGTACATTTGTCCCAGGAAGACTTGGATGCCCTTTTCGGCCAGGGATACGAACTGACCAAGATGAAGGAGTTATCCCAGCCAGGTCAGTATGCATGCAAGGAAACAGTTACCGTATGTGGCCCCAAAGGAGCCATTGAGAAGGTTCGTATCTTAGGGCCGGTCAGAAAACAGACTCAGGTCGAGGTTCTGGCAGCAGACTGTTTTAAGCTCGGAAAAAAATCTGAGCCTAAGATGTCCGGTGAATTAGCAGGAACGGCAGGGATCACCCTGGTGGGACCAAAGGGTTCTGTTCAAACGAAAGAGGGCTTAATCATCGCCCAGAGACACATTCATATGACTCCTCAGGATGCCGTGAAATTCGGCGTTCATGACGGTCAGACAGTAAGCATTCAGGCAGAGGGAATCCGCGGCGGTATCTTTCAGCATACGGCAATCCGCGTAACCGATACATCGAGCCTGGAATGCCATCTTGATACGGAAGAAGCAAATGCTATGGGACTTGGCAGTTCTTCCACCGTAACCATTGTTAAATAAGTGAACCATTAAAATTTAATTATAAATCAGGAGGATTTAAAAATGAAATATGATGCATTAGGAATGATTGAAACAAAAGGTTTAATTGGATCTGTTGAAGCAGCAGATGCTATGGTGAAAGCAGCAAACGTTACCCTGATCGGTAAAGAATTTGTAGGCGGCGGTCTTGTTACTGTTATGGTAAGAGGCGATGTAGGTGCTGTTAAGGCAGCTACCGATGCAGGTGCAGCAGCAGCTCAGCGTGTTGGTGAGCTTGTATCCGTACATGTAATCCCACGTCCACATGCAGAAGTTGAAACAATTCTTCCAGGCACAAAAGAAGCATAATTAAAGTTTGATAAGGTCTGTTTTTTCAGGTTCTTCCTGCAAAAAACAGGCCTTTTTTCAAGGCTATTTTAAAAAAGTTGTAAAAACAGAAAAATTTTTAGGATGTCAAGTTAAATTTTCGCATATAATAGACAAAATATGTTTTTTTAGGTATAATACCAGTTATATGTGCAGGATGCAGAAAGCAGGTGTAATTATGCGGCATAAAAAGAGCGTAATGAGAAGTTTCATGATGGTGACCCAACTTGGGATCAGTGTCATGGTACCTGTATTTGTCTGTATTCTTGCAGGTTACTATATTGACCGGTATGCTGGGACAAAACTAACATTATTATTTATGGTTCTGGGGTTTCTGGCTGGGGGAGCCAATGCCTATAAGCTGGCAAAGGCTACACTGGCCATGAATGAAAGGGAGGAGAGGGTTGAGGATCAGAAAGAGCGCATGGAGCGGCAAGTAGAGGCTGGACCCAAGGTGCATAAACCGAAGCAGCCAAGCCGCGTGAAAGGACATGATGATGAGAAACTTTCGTAGACAGGAGGACTTGTAATGGGGAAGGAAACAAAGAATCTGATGCTTGAGGTTTCTGCCGGAATTGTTATTTTCACGGCAGTGGCTATGCTGGGGGCATTATTTATCTATCCAAGACGTGCTGTATTTGCAGGACTGATTTTGGGAATGATGTTAGCCTTGGCTATGTTTTTATCAATGGGCTTAGTACTTGAACGTTCTATGAAGACGGAAGATCCAAAGGCTGTACAGAAACAGAGTATTATTAGTTCAGTTCTTCGCTATCTGCTGCTTATTGTTATACTGGTGGCAGTTATTGTCCGGTTTTCGAGCTGGTTCAATCCGGTCGCGGTAGTAATCGGAGTCCTCGGACTCAAGGTTGGAGCATTTTCTCAGCCTATTATCCACAAGATCTTGGCCAACAGGTCAAAAGGAGAGTAATCTTCTCTGCGGTCAAGTGGAATCTCTTAAGAAAGGAGGCTTAAGCGTATGGTCGTTGCGAGTGCCAATAATGTAGACTTTATGATCAAAGGCGTTACAAAGTTTCAGGCGTTTGGACAGGAGCTTTGGGTTACAACCACGGAAATAGGCCTTAGCATTGTGACAATCGTAATCCTGATTATCGCAGTGATTGCCAACCAAAAAATGAAGCGGGCGACAGAAGTACCTGGCACCTTCCAGAATATTGTGGAGTTTGCCGTAGAGGCGCTTGATAACCTGGTAAATGGTACTATGGGTCATAACGCAAAAAAATTTGTTAATTATATTGGAACGATATTTATCTTCATATTGTTCTGCAATATTGGCGGCTTATTTGGTCTTAGGACGCCAACCGGAGATTTCGGTGTGACATTTATGCTTGGTTTGTTTACCTTCGGCATCGTGCAATACCAGGGTATCAAGAATCACGGAATCGGTCATTTTACAAGCTTGTTTCAGCCGTTTCCAATTTTGTTCCCGATTAACGTAATCGGTGAGATTACCAATCCATTATCCCAGGCTCTTCGTTTGTTCGGCAATATGATGTCAGGCGTTGTTATTATGGGATTGTGGTATGGGATGATGCCAATCTTTGTAAAGATCGGTATCCCATCGTTTTTACATGTATATTGTGATGTATTCTCAGGCTGTATCCAGACGTATGTGTTCTGTATGCTGACTATGGTATATGTCAATGATAAGATGGATTAAATTTCAATAATATTAAATTCAGGAGGAATTTTTCTATGAACGGATTTTCAGGACAGGATTTTATCTTAGGTTGCTCAGCAATCGGTGCAGGTCTTGCGATGATCGCAGGTATTGGACCTGGTATTGGACAGGGTATCGCAGCAGGTCATGCGGCAGCTGCAGTTGGACGTAATCCGGGCGCAAAGTCTGATATTACATCTACCATGCTTTTAGGACAGGCCGTTGCTGAGACAACAGGTCTTTATGGTTTCGCTGTTGCTGCTATCCTCATGTTCTTAAAGCCATTCAGCTAAAGAGTGAAATTGGCGGGAGGCGAAAGCCTGCCCTCGGAATGGGGTAAGAATAAAGAGCGAAAGGAGGCGAAACCTTGGATCGATTATTGGGATTTGACCCACAGCTGCTTTTCGATTCATTTGTAACAGGCATCAACGTATTCATCCTGTTTTTTGCGTTATCCTACATGCTGTTCAATCCGGTACGTGAAGTGCTGGAAAAGAGAAGGCAGAGGATCGCGGGAGAATTAAAGAACGCTGCCGACGATAAGGAAGCTGCGCGGGCAATGAAGGAAGAATATGAAGCCAGACTTCACGAAGTGAAGAAAGAGGCAGAAGAAATCTTAGAGGATGCCAGAAAAAGAGCGAAACAGCGTGAGGCAGAGATTATTACAGAAGCCAGGGAAGAAGCGGACCGTATTGTTACGCGGGGCAGCCGTGAGGTGGAACTGGAGAGAAAGAAAGCGCTCGATGATATGAAGGAACAGATCATATCCATCGCTTCCGTTATGGCCGGCAAGGTCGTAGCTGCTTCCATTGACACTACGGTGCAGGATGCCCTGATTGACGAGACTTTGAAAGAGATGGGTGAAAGCACATGGCAAAGCTAGTATCAAAGGTATACGGCGATGCATTGTTTGAGGAAGCTCTGAAAAAGCAGGAAGTGGACGCTTTGTTTGAAGAAGTGAATAGCCTGCAGGTGATTTGGCACGAGAATCAGTCATTGGCTGAGCTTCTTAATAATCCGAAGATTGTAAAGGAAGATAAAATCGGCATTATTAAGAATATTTTCGGCGGACGCGTATCGGATGACCTGATGGGTTTTCTGGCAGTCATTGTCGACAAAGGCAGGCAGAAGGAGATTCCGGCAATCTGTGAATACTTCATAAACGCTGTCAAGGAATATAAGAAGATCGGTGTGGCCCATGTGGCAAGCGCTGTTGAATTAAATGAGGGGCAGAAAGCCCGATTAGTAGAAAAGCTGTTAAATACGACTCAGTACGTAGATTTTGAGATGGATTATCAGGTGGACCCGTCAATCATCGGCGGTATGGTGATCAGGATCGGGGACCGGGTGGTGGATTCCAGCATTAAGACTCAGATTTATGAACTGCGCCGCAGCCTGTTAAAGCTGCAATTGACTTAAGCCGTCAGGCGAAACGGATACATTATAAACTTAGAAAGAAGGTGCAAACCTTAATGAATTTAAGACCAGAAGAGATCAGTTCTGTCATCAAGGAACAGATTCAAAGATATTCTACAAAACTGGATGTCTCTGATGTCGGTACAGTCATTCAGGTGGCGGACGGAATTGCCCGTATCCATGGCCTTGAAAATGCCATGCAGGGAGAGCTTCTTGAGTTCCCGGGAGAAATCTACGGCATGGTGCTCAACCTGGAGGAGGATAACGTTGGTGCAGTTTTACTCGGTACCGGCGCTATCAGCGAGGGCGACACTGTTAAGACTACCGGACGAGTGGTGGAAGTACCTGTTGGCGATGCATTGACTGGACGTGTAGTCAATGCGTTAGGACAGCCCATTGATGGCAAAGGACCGATCCAGACAGACAAATTCCGCAAGATTGAGCGTGTGGCTCACGGAGTTATTGACAGAAAATCAGTAGACACCCCCCTTCAGACCGGTATTAAGGCGATTGATGCCATGATTCCTATCGGAAGAGGACAGCGTGAGCTGATCATTGGTGACCGCCAGACAGGAAAGACGGCGATTGCCCTTGATACGATTATTAACCAGAAGGGCCAGGGAGTTCATTGTATTTATGTAGCCATTGGCCAGAAGGCATCTACTGTTGCTAATATTGTTAAGACACTGGAAGAGTACGGCGCCATGGATTATACCACCATCGTCGTATCTACTGCTTCCGATTTGGCTCCTCTTCAGTATATTGCTCCATATTCCGGATGCGCGATTGGAGAGGAATGGATGGAAAACGGAGAGGATGTATTAGTTGTTTACGATGATTTAAGTAAACATGCAGCCGCTTACCGTACCCTGTCCTTACTGCTTAAGAGACCGCCGGGCCGTGAAGCATACCCGGGTGATGTTTTCTATCTGCATTCCAGATTGCTGGAGAGAGCTTCCAGACTTTCTGAAGAGCTGGGCGGAGGCTCTTTAACAGCCCTGCCGATCATTGAAACACAGGCAGGTGACGTATCCGCATATATTCCTACGAACGTTATTTCCATTACAGACGGACAGATTTACCTGGAGACAGAGATGTTTAACTCCGGTTTCCGTCCTGCTATCAACGCAGGTCTTTCCGTATCCCGTGTAGGCGGCTCTGCTCAGATCAAGGCTATGAAAAAGATCGCAGCTCCTATTCGTGTGGAACTGGCGCAGTACCGCGAGCTTGCAAGTTTTGCTCAGTTTGGTTCCGAGCTTGATAAGGAGACGGCAGAACAGCTTGCCCAGGGCGAGAGGATCAGAGAGGTGTTAAAGCAGGGCCAGTATCAGCCGATGCCGGTGGAATACCAGATCATCATTATCTTTGCAGCGACAAAGAAGCTGCTTTTGGATATTCCTACCAGGAAAATCCTGGATTTTGAAAAGGCTTTGACCAGCTTCATTGACAGCAAATATTCTGAAATTCCCGCAAGCATCCGCGAGACAAAGCAGATCACACCTGAGACAGAGGAATTGCTTATAAAGGCGATTAACGAATGCAAAGCAGGTGTTTTTTAAAGGCAGGTGAACAATCATGGCATCCATTAGGGATATCAAACGAAGAAGAGACAGTATTTCCAGTACCGAACAGATTACGAAAGCCATGAAGCTCATATCTACCGTTAAGCTGCAGAAGTCCAAAGCGAAGGCAGAGGAATCCAAACCCTATTACGGAATGATGTATGATACCATAGGTTCCATGCTGCGCAAATCAGGCAACATTGACCATAAGTATTTAAAGGCAGGCGATTCTAAGAGGAAGGCGGTCATTGTCATCACTTCAAACCGTGGACTGGCAGGGGGCTATAACAGCAACATTGTCAAATTGGTTCATGGAAATGACAATTTTACGCCGGAACTAACAGATGTTTATGCCATAGGACGGAAAGGGAAGGAAGCACTAGCAAGAAAGGGATATAAAATTGCCGAGGATTATTCCGAGGTGATCAATGAACCGATCTATCGCGATGCGGCCGATATTACCATGGAGCTTCTGGATGCATTTGGACAGAACCAGATAGGCGAAATTTATCTGGCTTATACATCTTTTAAGAATACTGTGACCCAAATACCGACTCTTAAAAAGCTTCTCCCGGTTGAAATGGAAAAGGGAAGCGAAAAAACAGATCTGACTTTAATGAATTATGAGCCGGATGAGGATCAGGTATTGGATTCCATTATTCCTAAGTATATGAGCAGCATGATCTATGGCGCTTTGCTTGAGGCCGTTGCCAGTGAAAACGGGGCCAGAATGGCGGCCATGGACTCTGCGACCAATAATGCGGAAGAGATGATAGAAGAACTTGGACTGGCATATAACCGGGCAAGACAGGGTTCTATAACCCAGGAGCTTACCGAAATCATAGCCGGAGCCAATGCGATTTCATAAGGCGAATCGAACTTCATTTTAGCAGGAACGAGAGAAATATAAAAGAAGGAGAAACAAGATGGCAGGACAAAATATTGGTAAGATCACCCAGATCATCGGTGCCGTACTGGATATCAAGTTCAGCCAGGGCAAGCTGCCTGATATCAATGAAGCGATTGATATCACTGCAAAAGATGGTGGCAGACTGGTTGTAGAAGTATCTCAGCATCTTGGCGATGATACGGTAAGATGTATCGCCATGGGATCCACCGATGGACTGGTACGTGGTATGGACGCGGTGGCTACCGGCGCTCCGATTACCGTACCGGTTGGAGAGGAGACATTGGGACGTATATTTAACGTTCTGGGTGACCCGATCGATAATAAACCGGCACCGGAAGTAAAAGAACATTTTCCGATTCACAGACCGGCTCCCACCTTTGAGGAGCAGTCCACGGAAACGGAGGTTCTGGAAACCGGTATCAAGGTCGTTGACCTTCTCTGCCCTTACCAAAGGGGTGGTAAGATCGGTCTTTTCGGTGGTGCTGGAGTAGGCAAAACCGTATTAATTCAGGAGCTGATCCGTAACATTGCCACAGAGCACGGCGGATATTCCGTATTCACCGGCGTTGGTGAGCGTACCCGTGAAGGAAATGACCTTTATCACGAGATGCAGGAATCAGGCGTTATAAATAAAACAACCATGGTATTCGGACAGATGAATGAGCCGCCGGGCGCCCGTATGAGGGTTGGCCTTACCGGCCTTACCATGGCTGAGTATTTCCGTGACCAGGGCGGAAAAGATGTACTGTTATTTATTGATAACATTTTCCGTTTTACCCAGGCAGGTTCTGAGGTTTCCGCTTTGCTTGGACGTATGCCTTCCGCAGTAGGCTATCAGCCGACGCTGCAGACTGAGATGGGTGCGCTTCAGGAGAGAATCACTTCCACGAAGAATGGTTCCATCACATCGGTTCAGGCAGTTTACGTTCCGGCCGATGACTTAACGGACCCGGCTCCAGCCAACACATTCGCCCATCTGGATGCGACCACGGTTCTTGACCGTTCCATTGTGGAGCTGGGTATTTATCCGGCGGTTGATCCCCTTGGATCTACATCCAGAATCCTTGATCCTCGTATCGTAGGTGAGGAACACTATCGTGTTGCCCGCGGGGTTCAGGAAGTGCTTCAGAAGTATAAAGAGCTTCAGGATATCATTGCCATGCTGGGTATGGATGAGCTTTCTGAGGAAGATAAGATCACGGTGGCCCGTGCAAGAAAGATCCAGAGATTCTTATCTCAGCCGTTCTTCGTTGCAGGACAGTTCACCGGTCTGGAAGGCCGCTATGTGCCGCTTTCTGATACCATTCAGGGCTTTAAGGAGATTTTGGAAGGAAAGCATGATGATATTCCGGAGAGCTATTTCTTAAATGCAGGCAGCATTGAGGACGTTCTTGCCCGTGTGAAAAAATAGGGGGTGGGAATATGGCTGATTTATTTAAACTGCAGATCATTACTCCGGAACGGAAGTTTTACGAGGGAGAGGCTTCCATGGTGGAGCTTACTACCACGGAAGGGGATATCGGCGTATACCGCAATCATATCCCCATGACTGCCATTGTCGCCCCGGGAGTCTTAAAGATTCATGAGGAGGGCGGAGTAAAAAATGCGGCCCTGATGTCTGGTTTTATTGAGATTTTACCGGAGAAGATCGTCGTAATGGCGGAAGTTGTGGAATGGCCGGATGAAATCGATGCAAACCGTGCAGAAGAGGCTAAGATCCGTGCAGAACGCCGCTTAAAAGAACAGAGCGGAAAAATTGATAATGCGAGAGCGGAAGCTGCTCTGAGAAGAGCTCTTATAAGGCTTTCACTTACAAAGTAAAGAAAAGGGATTTGGGCCTTATATAAAGGTTCAGATCCCTTTTTATTGACCTGCAAGGATTTGTTATGATATCATTATTTCAGATGAAACGATAGGGACTTGGTATAATCCAGAATTCATGGATTAAACCTTTCTTTTGTGGTATACTATTAGGCAGATTATACAAACAGGGGGATAGTATTATGAAGAAAACATCATTAGTGATTATGGCGGCGGGCATTGGCAGTCGGTTTGGCGGAGGAATCAAACAGCTGGAACCGGTAGGGCCAAGCGGTGAGATTATCATGGACTATTCCATATACGATGCTCTGAATGCCGGATTTGACAAAGTTGTGTTCATCATAAGAAAGGATCTGGAAGAGGATTTTAAGGAGATCATAGGGAAGAGAATCGAAAAGATTGCTCATGTGGAGTACGCTTATCAGGAACTGGATGACCTTCCAAAAGGCTTTACAAAGCCGGCCGACAGAACTAAGCCATGGGGAACCGGACAAGCGCTTTTATGTGCTAAACCGGTAATTCATGAACCTTTTGTCGTGATCAATGCAGATGATTATTATGGTAAAGAAGGTTTTATAAAGATTCATGAATATCTGGTTAATGAGATGGATCCAAATTCAATGCCTTTTGATATCTGCATGGGTGGATTTGTTCTTGGCAATACCTTAAGCGAAAATGGGGGAGTGACCCGTGGGGTATGCCAGGTGGATGAAAGAGGAATCTTAAAAGGGGTTACAGAGACGTATGAGATCAGACAATGCGAAGACCGGGCGGAAGGACGCAGTGAGGAAGGAACCCCGGTGAATATCCCTTTGAGCCAAAATGTTTCTATGAATATGTGGGGGCTTTCCCCTGCGTTTCTTGAGGAACTGGAGAGAGGATTTCCGGGATTTTTAACCGGTTTAAAAGAAGGGGATGTGAAAACAGAATATCTCCTTCCTAAGATCATCGATAAGCTTGTCAGGTCACAGAAAGCGCAGGTAACGGTTCTTGAAACAAGAGACCGGTGGTTTGGTGTGACCTATAAAGAGGACAAGCCTGCTGTTGCGGCGGCAATCAGGAATCTGGTTTCAGAAGGTGTATATCCTGAGCGCTTATTCGAAGTGAAGTAAAGGTTATATACGGTTTTCTGATTGGCTGTCCGTCAGAAAACCGTATTTTGATTTGACGGGAATTCGCACTTTCCCTTTTTGCACTGCATATTATATTGTTGTATAAGCAGAAAGCAGGGAGTGATAACAGCCGTGCCGATTAACCCGGATTATACTTATGGAAGCAGATCTCAGGAACTGGAGCCATATATGCTTTATGGCGATAGGAGTGCCGCAGAGCGTTCCTTTGAAAGAAAAGATTCCATTGTACAGGATTTGGAATATCTACAAGGAATGTACCCAGGACATATGAAACGTTTGCAGGAATATGTAGTTTCAGCGTGTGATCATCTGGATTATAAGAACAGTCCCATGTATGACGAATATCCGGACCGTTTGATGATCAACCAGGTCTGCGATTCTATCTGTGACCAAATACGCAGGGATGGTATCCTAAATGATGAAATGGCAGCAGAACAAGAAGATGCACAACAGACGGCTGCAGAGCAAGAAAGAGCGGAACAGATGGAGTGGGGAGCAGACGAGATGGATGAATCGGATCTGTTGTCCCAGGATCGTGGTTCGTCATGGGATCGGCCGCCTTGGGGGCCAAGAGGGCCAAGGGGACCAAGGGGACCAAGAGGGCCAAGAGGACCATGGGGACCAAGAGGGCCGTGGGGACCATGCGGACCATGGGGACCATGTGGACCGAGAGGACCGTGGGGGCCATGGGGACCATGGGGACCGAGAGGACCGTGGGCTCAGAGTCTCGATGACGGCTGGCTGGATGGCGTCGTTAACGTGCTGCTGCTAAATGAGATGCACCGCAGGAGATGCCGCAGCGGGCTTTGCACATAGGGAGAAGAAAGGCAGTTGTCCTTGGGAGGACAGCTGCTTTTTATGTGGTTTACAGTACTGGCAGTATTGGGTAACGTTTAACGAATGTTTAAGAAAGTTTTCATTGTAGTTTTGGATATTATTGTATACAATAAAGAAGACAAGGTTGACAGACAAGTAAAGGAAATACAGGATGAATCGATTGGTTAAAAAAATAGGAATCTTATCTGCGGTTTTTATAGCGGCAATCGCAGTTTATTTTATGTGGAATCAGAAAGATACGGAAAAAAGCGATGTTATGGTATATACCTCCATGGAAGAGGCGGCTTTGCCTGTGGTATATTCCGATATGTACGGAAGAAAGATGAACATTCTCCATGGGTACACCCAGGATATGAAGCAGGTGGTCTCCAGGGAGGCCCTTACCGTTCTTCCTGCAGACAGGTCGATGAACATACAGATATCAGATTATAAAGGCAGCATCCAGGGGATCGAGTATGAAGTCCGCAGTATGGATCTGGGACGTCTGGTGGAACGGACAAAGGTAGATACGTGGAGTGAGGGAGAGGGAGGTGTCGCGGCCACGCTTCCGATCCAGAACCTTTTGACAAAGGATAAGGAATACCTTCTCATCCTGACACTGGATACCTCCGGGAATGGGAAGCTCCTTTATTATACCCGCATCATGTGGACGGACAGTACCAATGCAAAGGATATGATCGATTTTGCAGTTGATTTTACGACCAGGACCTTTGATTATGATCAGGCCAGGCAGCTTACCACTTATTTAGAAACCAGCGAAGGCGAGGATAACAGCTCCCTTGGCCATGTGACCATCCGCTCCAGCTTTTCCCAGCTGACATGGGGAGGACTATCGGTGAAACCGGTAGGAGACATAAGGGTAACGCTTAAGGACTTAGATGGAATCATGTGCAGCGTACAGCTGGACTATGAAGTGACCAGGACCGGAGAAGATGATATTCAGGAACTGTATGAGGTGGAAGACAGTTTTACTATGAAATGGGACAGCAGGCGTATCTACCTTATGGATTTTGAACGGAATACCAATCAGGTGTTTTCTGGCCAGAAGGGATTGTTCTCAGGAAAACGGATTATGCTGGGGATTTCCAACCCGGATGAGATAAGGACGGCTAAAAGCCCGTCAGGGGATTGCCTGGCTTTTGTGGTAAACCGGGATCTATGGACCTTTGACCAGAGCCATGAGCATGCGGTTAAGGTATTCTCCTTCCGAAGCGGCGAAGACGATGGACTTAGAAGCGGTTATAATCAGCATGATATTAAGATATTGTCTGCCAAAGATAATGGTGATGTGGACTTCCTGGTATATGGGTATATGAACCGGGGGATTCATGAGGGAAGCTTAGGGATCGCAATGTATCAGTACAGCAGTCAGGACAACGCCACCACGGAGCGTTTTTTCACTCCGGTGACCCTGTCCTTTGGGATGCTTAAAGAAGACATTGACCAGCTGGCTCATGTGGGAGCCAATGGGATGCTTTATCTGATGGCGGACCGGGCGGTTTACGGTATTGATTTAAACAGCAATGAATATATGGTTCTGGCTGATTCACTCGTTGAGGGTGGATATGCGGTCAGCAGCGGGTCCAGCCGTTTTGCATGGCAGGAGGGCAGTGACCTTTATGGAGCCGGAGTGGTTCATCTCATGGATTTAGATACCGGGGTGAAGAGAGAAATAACAGGCGGTGAAGATAATATTTACAGGCCCCTCGGATTTGTGGGGGATGATTTCATTTACGGAATTGCCCGGAAGGGCGATGTTTGGGTGCAAAACGGAAGAACAAAGGATGCTCCCATGTATCGGATCGAGATTATGGATCAAAGCGGAAAGATCGTTAAGGAATATGAGCATGAGAATGTTTATATCGCAGACGTGTCCGTGGATGACAGCCGGATCCATCTGACGCAGGTGTCAAAATCCGGAGATCAGTCTTATGTGGCTTTTAAGCAGGATACCATTGTTTGCAACCAGGAACTTGCAGACGGAGAGATGGAAGGCATTGGCTGGTATGCCTCAGAGGACAGGAGAAAGCTGTACTTTGTCCAGCTGGATAAAGATGCGGCAAGCCGGGATATAAAGATTGCAGTCCCCAAAAAGGTGGCCTATGAAACCACGGAAGTAGTGGAGTTAAAGGGGAATGTCAGAAACCAGGAAAACCGGTTTTATGCCTATGGGGGAGGCCATTATCTCGGAGGCAGCCATAGCTTTACGGATGCCCTTGCCCTTGCTTATGATAAAATGGGAGTTGTGACCGATAAGAATCAGGAAATTATATGGAGCAGAGTGAATCGTCCGCCGGTCCGCAATATGAAGGATCCCATGAAAACAGGGGCAGCCTTTGTGCGGAACTTAGATGGGTTTGCTGACAACAGCTTCTATGGGGATGGAGTTTTTATGCTGGATGCCAGGGGCTGCACCTTAAGTCAGGTATTATATTTCATCGGCCATGGTTGTCCGGTGGCAGCCTATACTCTTGAGGGAGGCTATGCACTCCTTTCCGGCTATGATTCCTATAATGTGACGGTCTATAATCCGGTATCCGGAGAGAGTCAGAAAATGGGCTTAAATGATGCCTCTGCATACTTTGCCGGCCAGGGAAATGATTTTGTCTGCGGAGTATTTACGGAATAGAAAATGCGTTCTCTTTACAAATTCATAAGATATGTTATAATCATTAAAGGCTAATGGATGAAATTTAAGAAATTTGTAATAGATAACAAGATAATCAGAGGTGTGAAATGGAGCAGTATATTATGAAGGGCGGAAATCCCCTGGTCGGTGAAGTGACCATTGGCGGAGCAAAAAATGCCGCTTTAGGAATTCTGGCAGCAGCGATCATGACAGACGAGGATGTTCTGATCGATAATCTACCTGATGTCAGAGATATAAATGTGTTGCTGGAGGCTATAGAGGAGATCGGCGCTAAGGTAGAGCGGATTGACAGGCATACGGTACGCATCAATGGAAAGACCATCCGGGAAGTTTCGGTAGATGATGATTATATCCGTAAGATCAGGGCTTCTTATTATTTTATAGGAGCTATGCTTGGTAAATATAAAAGCGCACAGGTCCCACTTCCGGGAGGCTGCAACATTGGAAGCAGGCCCATTGACCAGCACCTAAAGGGTTTTCGCGCTCTTGGAGCCGATGTGAGGATTGAACGTGGGGCAGTAATCGCCCATGCCATAGATTTAGTGGCAAGCCATATCTATCTGGATGTGGTTAGCGTTGGAGCTACCATCAACGTTATGATGGCGGCAACCCTTGCAGAGGGACAAACGATACTGGAAAACGTGGCAAAAGAGCCTCATGTGGTTGATGTGGCAAACTTTTTAAACAGCATGGGCGCCAATATCAAGGGAGCCGGTACGGATACCATCCGTATCCGCGGGGTGAGAAAACTCCATGGAACTGAATATTCCATCATTCCGGATCAGATTGAAGCAGGTACCTTTATGTGTGCTGCTGCCATTACCCGTGGAGATGTTATGGTAAAAAATGTCATCCCAAAGCACTTAGAGGCCATTTCTGCAAAGCTTTTGGAGATGGGATGCGAGGTTGTCGAGTTCGATGATGCGGTCCGTGTAGTAGGGAAATCCCATCAGAAACATACCGACATCAAGACACTTCCCTATCCGGGATTTCCAACTGATATGCAGCCTCAGATGACAGTGACCCTGGCCCTTGCAAAAGGCACCAGCGTGGTCACAGAGAGTATTTTTGAAAACCGTTTCCGCTATGTGGATGAACTTTCCCGCATGGGAGCAAATGTAAAAGTAGAAGGAAATGTAGCTGTTATAGACGGAGTCGATGGCTTTACCGGGGCGTTTGTCAACGCTCCTGATCTCCGTGCAGGTGCGGCGCTGGTGATTGCCGGACTAGCTGCGGATGGTTATACGGTTGTGGATGAGATTGGATATATCCAGAGAGGCTATGAATGCTTTGAAGAAAAGCTTCAGGGACTTGGCGCCATGATCGAAAAGGTAGATTCTGAGCATGAAGTAAAGAAATTTAAATTAAAAGTAGGCTAGGCGGGGATAATTCCCGCCTTTTCCTATCGTCTGAAAGCAGATCTATTGATTCTCCATGCCTTTTTCCGAGAGAGACCGTATGGAGGTGGCATATTCCGACGGAGTCATCCCGGTCAGCTGTTTGAACTGTCTGGAAAAATAGTGGACAGAGGTGTATCCTAAACGGTCTGCAATTTCAGTAAAGTTCAATTGGTTGCTGCGGATCAGCTGCTTGGCTGCGTCGATTTTCATGCTTGTAAAGAAATCGATGACCCCGCAGCCATATGCCTTATGAAATATTTTCTGTAACTGTGACCGCCCGGTTAAATTATCCCGGCAGATGGTTTCAATGGTTAAGTGCTCCCCGATGTGCTCCTCCATATAGCGGATAATGCGGTTGTGGGCATCCCCGTGCATGGGACTTGCTGTTACGCGTCCGGTGGAAATCTGCTTTGGATTCGAAAAGTATCTGCGGTAAAGATGGATGATCAGCTCTTCCAAATAATTCCCGATCAGCTGCTCCGCCCCAAATGACAGGGCAGGCTGTCTTCGGACAAGCTCCTCCTGGTATGGGTCGTCGAGCCTTCCTGAAAATGCATTCCGCGCCTCGATGATGATTTGCGCCAGCAGCGCCATCTCTGTCTCCTGTACGGAAAGGACTTCTCCCTCAAAGGCTTTCATAAAGGGAGAGCTGCACTCAAAGCTTACCACCACCAGATTGGGGGCAATGGTTCCGTTGGTAAGGATATTGTGGAACTCCCCTGGCTTGTGGAAGATGATGTTTCCACGTTTTAAAGGGATCCGCTTTTCACCGGCCATTACATCGATGACACCCTTGTCAACACAAACAAATTCCCAGAAGTCATGGCTTTCTCCTGGAAAGGAAAAATCGCTCATGTATTCGAAATAATGAATGGTTACAATTTTTTTAACAATCGCTGTAGAACGTAGCTGGGTGCTTTTGTATGCCATGGAAACCTCCTTCCGGACAGGTATAAATGTAGTTATGGACAGTATACCACATTCCGTGATAAAATGGTGAGAAGAGAACAATAATGCAAATTAAATAATAAATAGTGCAAATATCTTTTGGCTCGCATTCATTATACTGAGGTTAATAGAATTTAGGAGGTAACATCGATGAACAAGAAACCGGTTCTGGTAATTATGGCAGCAGGTATGGGAAGCCGCTACGGGGGCTTAAAGCAGATTGATCCTGTAGATGCCTATGGAAACAAGATCATTGATTTTTCTATCTATGATGCGGTATATGCAGGATTTGAAAAAGTTGTCTTTATCATTAAAAAGGGCATTGAAAAAGAATTTAAAGAAAATATCGGGAACCGCATGGCGGCTCATGTGCAGGTGGAGTACGTATATCAGGAGCTTGATAATCTTCCGGAAGGATATGAGATTCCGGAGGGAAGAGTAAAACCCTGGGGAACAGGACATGCAATTTTATGCTGCAAGAACGCGGTAGACGGACCTTTTGCGGTTATTAATGCAGATGATTATTATGGCAGAAGCGCCTTTGTTTCCATTTATAACCAGCTTAATAAGGTTTCTGACGGGGAGAAGTACCAGTACACCATGGTCGGCTACCAGCTTTACAACACCTTAACGGAAAACGGCCATGTGGCAAGAGGCGTATGCAGTACCGATGAAGCAGGAAAGCTCGTTGACATTCATGAGCGGACCAGAATTGAAAAGCATGGCGCCCAGGCAGAATTTACAGAGGATGACGGGAAAACCTGGACAGAACTTGGAGATGATACCATCGTATCCATGAATATGTGGGGATTTACAAGCAGTATATTAAAGGAGCTTGAGGAACGGTTTGCCGCATTTTTAGACAGAGAGCTTCCTGTAAATCCTGTGAAATGTGAATATTTCCTTCCTTTTGTGGTTGATGAGCTGTTAAAGGAAGATAAGGCAGAGGTTTCAGTATTAAAGAGCGTGGACCGCTGGTACGGAGTCACTTACAAAGAAGACAAAGAGACGGTGGTAAATGCCATCAAAGAACTGAAAGAAGCCGGCCTGTATCCGGATAAGCTATGGGAGGAAAAGTAATGGGAGAAGCACAGTGCGGAAAAATCAAAGAGGCCATCGGACTTCTGGCCTTTGAGGGAGAGCCGATTTCATGGAACCGCTATGGAAGCGGTCATATTAATGATACCTTTCGCCTGATCTGCAAGACAGGAGAAGGAGAAAAACACTACATCATCCAGAGAATCAACCATGAGGTTTTTAAGGATCCGGTTTCTCTTATGAGAAACATTGCAGGCGTTACTTCCTTTTTACGGGAACGAATCCAGGCCCAGGGCGGAGATCCGGCCAGGGAGACGCTTAATATTGTAAAAGCAAAGGATGGCAAGGATTACTGCCAGGACAGTGACGAGAATTATTGGAGAGGCTATCTATTTATTGATGGGGCAACCACCTATGATAAGGTAAGACAACCGGAGGATTTCTACCGGAGCGGCAAAGCGTTCGGCCGGTTTAAACGCCTGCTGGCAGAATATCCGGCAGATGAACTGGCAGAGACCATCCCCAACTTCCAC
>Ga0213825_1000174_pt1 | contig 48658 bp, 53 predicted proteins | sample MC6MC0900MG_FD_179896 | JGI IMG/M metagenome (GOLD analysis project Ga0213825, IMG submission 179896) | Enriched soil aggregate microbial communities from Iowa State University, Ames, United States - MC6-MC0900-MG | ecosystem: Environmental > Terrestrial > Soil > Unclassified | place: USA: Iowa...
CAATATCGGCGGCATCCTTGCGGGTGATTCCGGTCAGCTCGATTTCGATGCCGAAGCGCTGGGCTTTCATGTCCATTTTTTCTTTCACCTCCCATTAACGGCCACCTGCCTTTCCGAACAGCTTCGCCTTATGCTCCGGGGCATTGACCATCAGGTTGTAGCGCTCATTGCCGCATTTGTAGAGACACACGCCACGCTGGGGGTAACGGATGAGGTTGTATTCGCTCTGCTCCAGCTGGAGAGTGTCGATATAAAACTTGGCATCAATATTCCCAGCGTTGAACAGAAACTGATGGGTAGGGATGCTGAACAGGGGCTTGGTGTACTCCCGGATGCCCTCAATATTGAAGTCCTCCAGATTCTGTGAAGCGATAATGACCGCCGAATCCTTTTTGCGCACACGCTTGGAAAAGTTGCGGACGTATTCGACGGCGGTGAGGTTGGTCAGGAACAGGTAGAACTCATCAATGCTGGCGGCGGTGTTGCCGTTGGTTAGAAGCTCGTTGCTCATGTAGGACAGAATGTTGAACAGCAGGGCGTTTTTCAGACTCTTGCTGGCCTGCAGCAGGCCTTTCACACCAAAGGTGACAAAGCTGGAATCGGTGATATTGGTGTGTCCGTCAAAGAATTTTGACTCTGCTCCTTTGCAGATGGAGTGCAGACCCAGCAGGATATTCTGCAGCAGCTCTGCAGTATAAAGCTGGCGGCTGTTCTCATCAAAGCCCTTGTATTCTTCCTCAATCAGCGCATACAGGTCGGACAAGATGGGATAGTCCTTGGCAGTCAGGCGGTCGAATTTCGTGCTGTCGCTGATGCCGAATTTGGTATACAGCTTTTGCAGCATGATTTCGATGGTGTCGATCTCCCGGTCAGTAAAGTCCTTATAAGTTCTGAAAAAGTCCTTGAGAAAGGAAATATGTTGACTGAGCTTGCTGCTGATGCGGAAGGTCTGCGGCGCATCCTTATCCTCCGGACTGCCGTTTTCATCCCATGTTTTCGGCTCTAGCACATTGATGATGAATTCGCCGGACATGAGGTCGATGAAACAGCCTCCAAGGTTATTGGTTAAATCTTCGTATTCCATTTCAGGATCAAGGGCGCACACATTCATACCGGATTCCCGCAGATTGCAGAGGATGAGCTTGAGAAGATACGACTTTCCCTGACCGCTGTTGCCGAGAATGAGGATGTTGGCGTTGGTCTTGTCATCGGCTCGCTTGTTGAAATCCACCAGCACGTTGCTGCCGAACTTATCCCTCCCTACATAGAAGCCGTTGGCATCCGTCTTACCGGAATAATTAAAGGGATAGAGATTCGCTACAGAGCTTGCCGGAAGAACACGCTCGAACTGGTCACGAAACACATTAAATCCGCTGGGCATCACGCATTGGAAGCCCTGCTGCTGGCGGAGCATCAGTCTGTCCACGTTGAGCTTACTGCGGATCAGCTCGGTCATGACTTCGGTCTGCAACAGCTTCAGCTGATCCAGATCGTGTGCCGACAGCTCAATATACACAGCCGAATGGATGAAGGGTTCCCTGTTCCGGTGTGCCTGCGCTACAATGGTTGCCACGTCCTGCAGATTGCTTTCGGCCATGACGGTCTGCTGCAGATCGTTAGTGTTGGACTTGCTCAGGCGGTTTTTGTTGGCGGCGTTGCTGATGATTTTCTTTTCCTCCACAGGGGTGACATGGCGGGTATAGATGCGCAGGGTTACGCTGTCCTTTTCTCCTAAGTGGCGGAGAATTGCCTGTTCCTCGGTGGCGGTGGGATATTCCCGAAGCGCCCACACACAGCGATAGGTGTTGCCACAGATAAAGTGATCGGTGTTGAATTTGACCACCGAAGGGGCAATCATATCCAGAAATTCTTGGATACGCGCCTTAGACTGTTCCGGCTCTTTGTTTCTTTTTCTGTTTTTACTCATTGAGAATCACCCACCTTTCGCCATCGAAATCCACGAACTTTTCGGTCGTGACATTCTGCTCAAAATAAACCGCAAGGATGCGTTTGATGTCCTCCTTGTCCGCTCGCTTTACGGAAAAGCCCTGCTCTTTCAGGGACTTCTCAATGCGGGACAGGTATGGGAACACCTCTTTTTCCTTTTCATTTCTGAGGCGGATCAGAATCAGAAATTCCCTTGCGGTAGCCATCTGCACCTGTATCCGGTCAAGGAAAGACAGGTCTTTTTCGAGGAGCTTTCGCACAACAGGATTCTGTTCCTGCTCCATGCGGCTGCGGAGAAACCGCTTGTTGTCCTCGAAGTTTTCCCGGCTGTTTAGGCACAGCATCTCAATCTCCGCAATGCCTTTAAGCACCGTCATCAGGGCATAGATGCGGGTACTGATGCTGGCCTCTGACAGCACCGATATGTTGCTGGGCTTGATGATAAAATACACAAGCTCTCCATGCCCATAGGTCTGCATGCTGTACTCGGTGATTTCCTTGGTACCGATGAGCTGCCGGGTGGAGGCTCGTTTTTTTGCTTCTGTTTTATCGTTCCTGCGCATTGGGCGTATACCTCCATTCATAGAATTGCTGCTTGGTTATATAAAAAGCACAGGCATACCGGAGAAAATCCAGAATGCTTGTGTCCTCAAAGCGGATGGTTAAAAAGGCGTAGACGGCAGTCAGCACGATGGGCGGCACAAAGCCCAGCTGGGAAAGCGCAAGCACAGAGAGAAGCAGCGCCACGCCGATGATGCCGATATCCCGCAGCTGCCACAGCCATAAGGTCGCCTTTGCCCTTAAATGATCGGGGTAGATATACATAAGCCGCCTCCTTTACATCCGCATGGAGAAACCGGAGCTTTGATTCAGCTCCGGTTCCATTTCCTTTGCGGCATAATGCACATTGGGGGAATAACAGGATTCATTTAACTGCTTGGCGTAGCTTTCGGACTGTTCCATCGTGTCAAACTCGATGGGCTTACCGCCGTGCTTGCACCAGCTCTGGGCGGCTCCGCACACCGAACTGGCGCTGCGCATTGCCCATACTCCATATTTCTTTTCCATAGCAAAACCTCCTTGGATTTGTTCTGCGGATATCTCACGAACAGGGATACCCAGCTTTTCAGCTTCCTTAAGCTCCATCGCCATGCCGGTGGAAATCCGGCTGCCGCAGAGCCACAGCTCATCGCAGGCCTCCAGCACACGATGCCCCATGCAAAGACCGGCTTCTCTTTGGGCGGGATCATTGTCGTCCAGAAACTGCGGGTACAGAAGATGGACAGCTACCGGCGTACAATTCTGCTCCATTGCATACCGGCAGGCTGCCTTTGCAAATTCGACATTCTTCTGCACGTCACCGGCATATGGCGAACAGATATAGACCAGCTTGTTCTCACTCATTTCGCCACCGCCTGTACGACCGTTCTCGTCATGTTCACCGCCGTCTGCGCCGCATATACGGTACTCATGAGGTTGGCTTTTGTGCTGGTATCCAGCCCGAACTGTCCGGCAATGCGGGGGATTTCTCCGGCTGCCAGCATCAGGCCAAGCCCCAGCAGGGCATGGTCTTTCACCACCATCAGTCCGGCGATCAGTACCGTTGCCTGCAGAAACGCCGTGAGGCACAGGCCGATGACCTGCTTGCTCCATGATACGAAGCCGTCAATGTAGCCACGGGGAACACTGAACATATACAGGCTCCCTACGGCAATCTGAATGAGCAGAATGCCACCCCGTTTCAAGTTGGCAAAGAACACCTTAATGACCGCATATCCCATCAGGATCAATATGAAAATCATCATGATGGGGCTGGTGATGGCTTTCAGGCCGCCAAACACGCTGCTGGTCATGGCCTGCTCCAGATTCCCAGCATCCTGCAGGGAGGCGATGATGCCTTGAGCTACCGTGCCGAAGTCGGTGCCGAGGCCGGTAATCCCGGCTGTAAAGCTACCTTGCAAGGATACCGACAGCTTATACAGCTCCACCGGTACCGTGGTGAACAGACCGACAGCCATAAAGCCCTTGATGGCGTTGAGGGCGGTATCCTTGATGCTGCCTCTGCCGGACTGATACTCAATCCCGCATTCAAAGGCTGCCACTACAAGCCCAACACCATATAGCGCCCAAGCAAGATAGGAAAAGAACAGCACGATGGATTGCACCCATGACATTTCGAACAGATCGGCTCCCATATTTCCCATCTGCATAAAAAAGTCGCCGAGAAAGCCCACGATCTGACCGTAGATCCAATCCACAATCTGACCGAGGACAGTGTCGGCAACAAAATCCCATATGAACATTTAAAGTCATCACTCCTTTCGCGACAGGTGAGGAATACCCTTACATCGCCAGCACCTGCCAGATATATAACGGAGCTGTCAGCGTAAACACAAGGCAGGCAAACAGGATTGCCGGAGCCGCCCATTCCATCTGACCATGTTTGCGATAATCAAAATAACATGTACCCAATTTGGCAAAGAAAAACACCGCCAGAATCAGGTCAATGGCGGGGAACACCACCTTGTTGACTACCGTCTTGATCTGGCTTGAGGCATCTTTCCATGTTCCCTCAATTGCCCCGGCCACATCGCCGCTTCCGGCTGCAAAAGCTGTAGTGCTGAACATACATACCAGCAGCGCCGAAACGAAAAACAAACACAGAATTCGTTTCATTTTCATGGATTCATTCCACCTTTCTTTAATTAAATCTGCATAAAAAAAGACCGGAAAACCAATCAAAAGCGGCAGTCCGGTCTTTCTTCTTTTTTCTGTTATTAATCCGGTTTCTGAGGTGCAATGTGCCAGTCCGTCCACAAATTTCCCCGGATGGTGACGGTGTCCGTAAGGTTCATGGATAGCATTCCGGCGGGTGTCCAGCTGTCTATCAACCATGTGTACGGCTCATAGCTTCCGTCCGGGAACCAGATGGGTGAAAAATGTTTCCTACGGTTGTAGGTGCTGTACGGATTCTTCTGAAACTCAAACCGGGAGCTGTAGCCGGAACTCATGCGCTCCAGCAGCCTCCAGTAGGTCTGATACCCGAATTCCGGGAAGTAGGTCACCGCAGTCTGCGCCCCGGTTACCGCCGAGGACTGATTCGTGCTGACTCTGGCAGAAACCGTTTCATTGATCCCATAGCCGGACTTCATGGTTTTGCCGCTGGCGGTGGGGCTTTTTTCATCCGGCTGAATTGCCATGCTTGCTGAAAGGCTGGCCTGATACCGGTCGAGGTCAAACTTCCACCAGCCCTCATCGACCCATTCACCGTCATCCTCCCAATGACCGCCGCCGTCACCGTCACTGTGCCAGTTCCAGTCGCTGTGCCATACCCAATGCTCCTGCCACCAAGGTCGCCATACCGTCCAGTTGGCAGAAGTCTGTTGCGGATGGTTGGGAACAGCAGCCCTTACGAAACTGTCATTGCGGTCATCCGCTACAGGATTGGGCGGTGGATTCTTGTCAAGGTCAACGATATTGATGTTGATTGTCGCCTTGCTGGAGCTGCCGCCTCCGGACACAGTAACCGTGATGGTCATCTGCTGTGGGGTGCTTGGCGTTGTCCAGCGTATCCACGCTAGCTGGCTGTCACCGTCTGGATAGTAGATGTTACTGACCCGATGGCTCCTGCCGTTCACATAAAAGGTTGCCGATACCGGATGATCCGGATCGCTCTGACCGCCGCTCACTGTGATCGCTGTGATGACCTCGGTGTTGACCCGGTATTCGTAGTCATACACGGAAACATTGGGCGGCTCGGCAGGCATATCCTTAAACCGCACGATGCCAAGACCGAGAGCTGCCTTGATTTCCGCATTGGAGGCAGCCTTGCTTCGGCTTCCTGACCATGCCGGATAGCCGAGATCGGCCACCTCCAAGAACATGGCAAGGGGCAGATTTTTATGGGAAAGGGATACCATTCTTCTGCGCAGGAGACCGCCAACCTGTTCGTCATACATGGCGGCTTCCGTTGCAGTAGTGGCAATCATGACACCCTCAAATTTGTAATAGGCGATTGGCTCCAGCAATATTTTGTATTTGCCGCCAATCAACACATCGTAACTCATGCCGGTAATCTCTGCGATACGCTTTACCACATACTCTGAACAGAAATAGCGTTTAATGGCTTCAATGTTGTTACTGCCATTCGTACTAATAATTTTTGGCATTGCTTGTGCTGGCTTGATTGCAATATAACCTCCCTTGACAGGGGATAGTGACCTACCACTGTTATATTGTAGCTTGCTTACTTTCCCAAAATTGTATATGGATGAATTCGGTGCTTTGTTGGTAAAATCAAAAGGAGTCGTAACCACTGCATGGTCACTTGCCCGAACCACCGTTACCCGCACACCCTCATTGCCAGGAGTCCATGAGTTGGTGCTGGTACCATTACCCATACCGCCGCCACCGCCATCTACGTTTCCGCTGCCACCTGTATCTGCATAAGCATTCATAGGAAAAACAGCGGTGAACAGGATAACAAGGGATAGCATGATTCCTATTAATCGCTTCATAGCCTCTCCTTTCCGCAACAAAAAAACACGGTGGAAAACCGTGTTTTTTGCTACTGATATATTTTGTTAATCCATTTCCCCGACTTGCTTGTTGATGTCGCCATCACCATCAACTTCAATTACCTGATTGGCACCGCCGTCCGGCACGTTATCAAATCCCGGCAGCCCACCGCCGCTCTGCGGCTTGCTTTCAGCAGCCGGTTTCTTTTCCGTATCTTCCGGCTTGTATTCCGGCGGCTTGGATGGATTGGTGGTATCCGCATCCTTTGGCAGCTCAGGCTTTTTGGGAGTTTCCGGCTTTACCGGATCAGGCTGGAGCTTTTGCTCCGGCAGATCGGTTTGGGGCGGCAGCGTTTCCGATGATTCCGGTTCCGGTGTGGTCTGCGGTGAAACCACCACCTCTTTTTTCTCTGTATTATCTTGTATATCAGGAGCCGCATCCGATGAGCTGACCGGTTCCTGTAAAGAAGCATCCGGCTTGGCGGGTTCCTTGGCAAACTGCATCCCGATGGCAACCACCAGCGCAAGGCAAATTACTGAAGCGCCTGCAATGGCGATCCTCCTTTTTGTTTTGTCACTCATATGAAAAACCTCCTTTGAGAAGTGTAAAATGTTACCTCTTTGTATTTCTCACCATACTATATATTTTTTAGAAAGTCCAGACAATTTCACGAACAGTTAAAAGACCTCGGTATATCCCGCTTGAACCTTGAGTTTGATCTTCATGGGCGCAAGCTCCTTGCCTCCGAAATAAACCGGAACCTCCAGCCAGATCACCGCATCCGCTTCAAAGCGCTGCGCGTTTTTGGGAGAGGAAGGAGCCAGCGGCGCATTGCGGATGGTAACGTCCAAGCCGGAGAGTTTGTACTCCAAAGCATCCCCGGCATATTTCACATGGCTGCCTCCGACATTTTTTGTGCCGAGGACGCCGTCCATGTAGCTGTAAATGTCGCCGGTTTTCACGCTGTAGGAAAAGGAGGAGCCGTCCGGCTGGTAGCCGCCGCTGTAGCCCTCCCGGACGCCATGATACACATCGGCATAGTTGTCGTTGACCGTCACGATGATGGCATCTTCCATGGCTTCTTTCACGCCGCTTGCGATGATGTTGAGGCGGAAAAACTCCATCACACCGCACAGAATAATCACAAGAGCCAGCGTAATGGCCACCACCAAAGGGAAGCCGTTTCCGGACTTATCCTTGAGGATTTGTTTCAGCTTGATCATTTGTGATACACCTCACTTTTGCCGGAGGCTTCCGAGCGCAGTGTTATGGGAAAGGAACCGAACCCGCCGAACATTCCGATGTTCTTCTCCAAGGTCAAGGTCACGGTGATTTCCTGATTCAGCTGGATATTGCCGGTCTTTGACCATGAAATCCGGGGAGTCAGCCCGGTCTGCTCGGTAAGAACCGCAGCCCGGCGGCTGGTTTCGCTGCTCACCCTGCCGGAGATTTCCGCTTCCCGGCACAGCTCGGTGGCATAGGTGTCCAGCTGGTTTTTAGCAATAAACACAGGCAGCACCTGAACGGCCAGTGCAATGACCATCATGGCACAAAGGACGAGGACACACACATCAATATAGCCCTCGCCACGTTTAGATTTTAAGATTTTCTTCATGCTCACCCCTCCCTAAAACATCCCGCCAAGGGACTTGATAATCTCATAGGCAATGATGGCCAGATAGGTAAAGAGAAAGCACATCAGCATGAGAAAGGAAAACACACGGATTTTCGGTGGTATTTTCTGCGCCTCGCTTTTCAGGCGCTGCAGCTCCAGCTGCTTGAAATCATGCGCCAGCATCTGAAAATACACCGTGCTGTCATCCCCACGCAGCACACCGATGAGACCTCTCACCACATCGGAGAGCATAGGCGAATTGAGCCTTGCCTCAAACCGGGTAAGGGCTGCCTCGTAGCTGGAGGAGCGCATATCCGCTGCCAGCATGGTCAGCTCACCGGCAAAGGCTTCCCCGGCGTTTTTCTTGTAGTTCTCTACAATGGCCAGCACATCACGGGAGGCTTTTAGCTCCTGCTCGATGTTGGCAACAAAGCGGGGTAGCTCCTTTTCAACAGAAGCTCGCTTTGCAGACAGTTTTTCGTCTGCCTTTTTGGTTTCCTTAAAATATACCATGATTGCAAGGAACACCACCACCGGCACCAGTAGGGGGAAGATTAACCCTGCCGGAATCGCAAGCAGCAGAATCACGCCGGATTTCACCAGCGCATAGGCCTGATAGACCTCCGGCTCCATATTCATGCCGGTGGCTTTCAGCACATTTTTCAGCCGGTGTCTGCGGTATTCGTCCATGCGGACGAGCTTGGCGAGCTTCACCGCCCAAGTCATGAGATACGTTTCCAAGCTCCTTGCCGCTTTTTTCTCTGCCCTTGTGGTATTGAGCATGGCCTTGGCGGTGCTGAGGTACGGCAGGCGCAGTACATCCAAAAGAACAAAGAACAGCCCTACTGCTAAGGTGACTCCGAATAGAAACAATAATCCCATTGCCATCACCTCCTGTATTCGATAGGCTTGGTAAGCCGAAGCACGCAAGCCGTAGAAACAAAGATAAGGGCGGCGCTGATTGCCAGAATGATCTGACCCAGCGGCGTATGCATCAGCGTGTCGTACCAGCTTTTGTTTAAGAGATACATGAGGGGAATATTGCCGATGACGAAGATGACCATGATGATAAATTCCTTGCGGGGTTCAAACACAAGGTATTCCAGCTCGCCGTTGACGATCCGCATATCACTGAGCTTGCTGACGATGGGAGTCAGGGTAACTTTCAGGCTGCGGTCATGCTGGCAGTCGCACAGGGCATCGCACCATTCCCGGAACACCTCGTTGTCGATTTTGGTGCGCAGCACCTTAATGGCCTCCAGCACATCTGGATCGATCAGCTTGACCCGCAGCACAAAATCCTTGAACACCTGATGTACCGGCGGGTTCAGGTAGTGAAGATTTTCCTCCACAGCCGTGAGGATGTTCTCACTTCTCAGGTAGGCTGTGGTGACAATCGACAGAGCCGTTTCCAGTTCTGCGGCAATGTCCTTTTTAAAGTGGCTGGCGGTAAGCTGCACGTACCAAAAGGGCAGCATCATAAAGCCCACCGCCATCACCGGAGCCAGAAAAAAGTTGCCCATCACAATAGCGATAGCGGCACCGATGGCAAACAGCAGCAGCGAGCAGGCGCAAATCAGAGAAAAGCGATTGCTCCTGCCGGTCATGGCCAACACCTCCTGCGCCATCTGGATTTGCCGTTTCAGAAATCCCGGCTTTTGACGGCGCTGTGCCGCCTTGATTTCATCCTTGATGGATTTCTTTTCTCTGATGAGAAAGGAAAACAGCCCATCGGTGAATTCCATCGGTTTTAGGCCGAGTAGTAGAAAAAAGCCTGTAATCATTCCGATACAGGCCAAAAGTTGAATGGTTGTCATACAGATATTTGCCCTCCTTTCCGAATGGCGTTGATGCGCTCCTGTGGCATCCCGTTTTCCAACAGCCGTTTGCACAGGCTGTCGGAGATGGTATTGACCATTACATGGTGTCCAGTAATGAAAAACTGGTTATCCTCATAGCGGTTTTCGGTAATTTCGTACCGGAACAGGGTACGGTAATTCCGGCTGTTGTCCGGCAGGATTTCACACTCCATGATTTCCATGAGCCGCCGCTGCTTATTTTCCAGCTGTTTGCAGAACACGACAATGGGATAGGCCTCGATTACATAGCCCATTAGTGTTTCATCCGACATATCCACGGCTCGCTTGCACAGGGAAACCATGCGGCGGTAGGTGGATTCGCAGGAGTTGGAGTGGATGGTGGTGACCACCGCCACACCGGTTCTGGCTACCTCCTGTGCGGCGTTGGCCTCCGCACCACGCATTTCGCCGACCACGATGATGTCCGGGTTGAAGCGCAGAGAGATATCCACAAGGTCGATCTGCTCGATGCGGTACAGCTCGTTCTCGCTGTTGCGGGTAAGGGTATGCACCACGGAATTGGTGATCCTGCCGTTCTGTTCCCGGATAAGGGAAAGCTCCCGGCTGCCGTTTTCAATGGTGAAGATGCGCTTGTTATCGGGAATGGTAGTTAACAGCCAGCCTGCCACGGTGGTCTTGCCGCTGCTGGTGGCTCCTGCAATACACACCGAAATGCCGTAGCGGATGCACTCCGAGAGAAAATCCAGCATTTCGGCGGTTGCCGTGCCGCCATCTATGAAGTCCTCTTTTTCCATGTGGTTTGGATTCACGATACGGATGGAGGCAGCAGCGCCGATATTTGCATCCACAATGGGGCTTTTCATAACGGCAATACGGATATTTTCCGCAAGAGTGCCAACCACCAGCGGGGACTGGTCATCCAGAATCGTGCCGGACACATGAAGCATCCGGCGCAGCACATTGATGCAGTGTTCGGGGCTGTCAAAGTGTTCCTGCAGCTTTTCGCACCGCCCACCGGCGTACTGGATTTCAATATCCCGCCAGCTGTTGATGTCGATTTCTTCGATTCCATCCGCAAAGATGTACTTGGTTAAAAAGGAGTATTCGGCCATTTCCGTATACAGGGCATCCACCAGCTGCTGCTGTGTCATGTCTTTTATGGCCACACGGCTGTCCTGCACAAACTTGGCGATGTACCGCTTGATGTTGGCCTTGGCTTCGGCGGCGTTGCCGTCCGACAGCAGCTCGCTGTGCTGACCGGCGATATATTCCTGTACCTGCTGCAGCACGCTGTGAAAATCTCCGGTTTCCTGCTCCGGGGTAAAGAATAGATTATGCCTGCTCATACCTCGAACACCTCCTTTGCAATTTTTTCAATTTCCCTGCGGAAGCCCCGGCTGTCTTTCAGGGACAAGTCGGCGAACAGATTTCCGGCGAGCACCTGAGCCTCCAGTTCCGGGGAGTGTGGGAGGGAAAACACAGCGTTGCCCAATACCTGTTCCATGTTCTGACTGGCTTCGTTGGACTTTACATTGCTGATTGCCTTGTACAGCTTGTCAAAGTCAAAGCCTGCCATCCGCAGATATTCCTGCTGGCTGGACAGGTAACTCACCGATTTCAGGTCGCAGTTTATGAGCCGCAGAACCGCATCGGCTTCCAGAATTGAGATGGTGGACAGCTCGTCAAAATAGATGGCGCTGCCGCAGTCAATGATGATATGGCTATCCATCTCCCGGAGTGTTTTGATCAGCTCCCGCAGCAGTTTCTCATTCACAGGAGGATAGCAGTTTTCATTTTCTCCCTTTTGCAGGCCGATGACCGCCAGATGGCTCATGCGCTTATGGGTATTGCAATTGTTTTTCACCAGTGATTCGGTGATGGAATTGGCAGCCAGAATGCTGCCCAGTGAGTGCCCACCCTCCAAATCTCCGGGCGGACAAATGCAGGGAAGCATAGGCGTGGTGCAGTCGCATAAAAGCAGCACCACGTTCTTTTTTCTGTCTGCCAGATATTTGGCCAGTTTGACCGCTACTGTGGTCTTGCCGCAGCCGGGGCTGCCCCAAACCGCCAACACCTGTGCGGTGTTATCCGGTTCCATGTCCTGCGGTTCAGGATTGTTTTTGCGGCTAAACAGTCCGCCTTTTTTGAAGTTCAGCATTTACTCAGCCCCGCTTTCCACCGGTGTATCCACAGGCGTTTCCGGCTGGCTGTTATCCTCGCTTTCCTGAGATTGCGTTTCCTCCGGATACAGCTCGGAAAGCACTGAGTACTGTGCCTCGGTAAACTTCGCCGCATTTTCTTTGCTGCCACGGTAAATGAGGGACACATGAAGGGTGCCGTCCGCTTCCAGCTCGGCAAGGATTTTGCTCTGCTCCGGTGTGACCAGTAGCGTAACGGTGGCAGGCAGCTCCTTTTCGTCCGCATCTGTCTGTTCCGAAGACGGATTGGATTTCCCATTCTGCTGGTTGGCATCGTAGCCGGTATCTGCGGTGACGGCGATGACCTCCACATACTGCAGCTCCGGCGGGATCACCGTCACACCCTGCTTTTTGTAATCCGGAGCAATGATGGACACGATATCCCCGGAAATTAGCTTACCGGACAATCCTGCGGCAAAGCTCTTGACCGACACGGAAATGGCCTGCTTTTCTCCGGTCAGGTTGTAGAGATAGGCGTTTTCCGCAGCCGGGGCATCGGCAATTTTGGAAGCAATGATGTAATCTCCCGGCACCAAATCGGCGGAGGCAAATTTGCCGATGACCGTATCCGTATGCCTGACCACATCCGCCGGCAGATTATAGCCGCCCACTTCTATAGTCTGTATCATGTCCTTGGTGATGGCCTCCCCGATTTTGATGGGCTTTGTCACCCGCACAATCTCGGTTTTCTGGCTGATGCTTTGGTTAAACAGCGGCGTGACCGCAAAACAAATTAGCAAAGACAGCACGATGCAGATCACGCCCATAACCGTTCTATTTTTGAAAAAGCTCATGGCTTATTTCCTCCTTTAAATGAAATAGGCGAGCAAACAGCCCGCCGATAAAAAAGGCGCAAGGGGGAAGGCTTTTTTCGCCTCCCGCCTTTGCGCTCTGCAAACAATCCGATATATGACCACATATATTAACAGCAGGATGAGTCCGGCCATTACCGCAAGCAGTCCTTTCGGCAGCCCCAACATGAGGCCGCAAGCTGCCATCAGCTTGATATCGCCGCCGCCCATGCCGCCTAAGAACACAGCGGCCAGCAGAAACGGCAGGGCAATCAGGATTCCCAGCAGCTTATCCGGTGCAAAGCCCGGTATGGACAGGACTGCGATTACAGCACATATCCAGTTCGGAACAATACGTTTTGTCAAGTCCATTACCGATGCCGCACACAACAGTAGGGCAAAAATGACCGCCTGCAAGACGGCCAGCTTATCCTGCATAGTTGAACATATCCTTAATGCGCTGTACGAGGGTAGGCAGCACGGTTTTGTCAAAGAGCATATACAATCCGGCCAGCACCAAAGCGCCGATGACTACGGCCATCAAAATCTTAATGGCGGTATCCACGAATCCCTCAGCGTGATTGTTTTCGAGCGCCATTTTTGCCTTAATTGCCAGCATATTGGCCTTATGGGTTACCTTGCTTATCATTTTTTTCATGATGTTTTACCTCCAAATTTTTTGTTAAGTTGCTTACATACCGCCCATCTGCATGGGCGGCTGAGATTGCTCCGGTGCGGCTTCCTGCGGCTGCGCCGGAGCTTGGTTCATAGCTACGGCCTGCTGGTAGCTGTCCAGCACGGCCTTGTGGAGCTGCACCCGAAACTCCTTGGTCACCGGGAAGCAGATCTCCTTGTAGCCGTTTTCTGTCTTGCGGCTGGGCATGGAAATAAAGAGACCGTCACGGCCTCCCTCCACCACCTTGATGCCCCGGATACCGAGACAGCCGTCCACCGTTGCCGAAGCGTAGGCACGGATGCCGCCGCTGGCTCCGGACGGGTACATGGAATTGATTTTTACTTCTACATCAGGCATGATTTCTTTCTCCTTTCGCATTCTGGCAATAAAAAAACAGCCCCTTTAGAGCTGCATGGTCTGGTTCTGCGCTGGTGGCGTGAAGCCGATTTCCTCAAAGCCGAAGCGGTCACAGTAGAAGAAGCTACGTCCATTTTCATCGTACAGCTCCAGTACATCCGACATGGACAGGGAATGCCCCGCATAACCGGGAGGATGATCCACATTGAATTTGCTGTACAGCGCCTCCAGATCGTTGGTTTCCACCTCGCCGTCATAGGCGGTCTGGTAATCGGACATCTGCGGTTCGCCGAACTCCTTGGAGAAATCCGCAAGGCTGATGAAGCGCATTCGGATATTAGATTCGGGCTTCAGCTGCCACACACGGCAGCTTTTCAGCAGCGTGAGTTCTTGAGTATCCCGCTGGCCATTGACAAGGCGGTCATACACACCGTCCGTCCATTTCACCTCACCGATCTCCTTTTGGCGGATGAGAAAGGCGTTCAGTTCCTCCGACTGAAAAAGAGGATCAACCACCGCCTTGCCGCCGCTGACATAACCGGCGGGGTTGCCGTAGTACAGAATAATATCTTTTTCCATCCGGATATTTCGCATGAGGTTACCTCCTTTATGTCATGGTCATGCCTCCATCCTGAGAATTCTGTTGAAAGGCTTCCATTTCTTTCTCTGTGGGATGAATGAGCTTACCATCCTGTAGCTCCAGCACACAGAAGTCATCCCGGTCGCAGAGCATGATGCGGTGCTGGTAGGGTTTCTGCATCTCCACATAATCAAGCGCCTCCTGCTCCGTGCAGAGCCACACGCCGGAGGCATAACGGCCATCGGGCAGAAAGCTGTAGCCGCTGTATTTCGGCTCATGATTCTTCAAATCCAATGCTCCAACCGGCCTGATTTGGGAGAGCTGCAGCTTGGCGCTGTCCGGTAAAAGCTCCGGCTTCAAAATGCCGATGACCTCGCTGCGGGTTTTCAGAGCAAACTCCCCGGTACGGAGCGATACCAAAAAGACAGCGGAGCCGCTGGGGTTTACACCGGCTCCGTTTCCGCAGAGACAGAAAAACAACTGTCGCTCAGGGCTATCGTGCCTCAACACGACAACTTTCACCTGAATACTGCAGTCCAAGCCGGTTGCCGAACAGTCTTGAGCGGTGTAGCGTGTGTTTCGTTCCATCCGTCAGCCCTCCTTTTTCTGCTGGAGCAGGGCGGTCAGGTCGGAAATGAGGGAAAGCCTTGTATCGTCCGGCATGGTTTTGAACGCAGCACGGACATAGGCCTCCACCGCCTCCGGAGACTGGTCACCGATTTCGATGATATCCACCTTTTGCACACTGACTGTGCCGTTTGACAAGCCGAGGCGCACAATATCGCCGTAATCCATGCTGCTGGCAGTGCGCAGCTCCTTGGGGATCAGCACCCGGCCTTTGCCGTCCATCAGCTTGTAGAGGGACTTATTCTTCATCCTCCGCACCTCCCTCCAGCACACAGCGGATGGTATCGTGGCTCACGCCGAGATTGTCGAACAGCTCCATGAGCTGGGGCGGCAGCTGCTTCACGGGATCAGCACTGCCGATGATGATGACACCGTCCTCGCAGCGGATATCCAGATCGCCATCCAGCGGAATCCCCGCAGCCTCCAAAAGCGCATGAGGCACCGACAGCTCTGCGGATTCCGGTGCTTCCACCGGCTCGCTTACATGGTCGATGCCGTCCTTGGTGAGAAAAAACTCGCCATAGCTGTTGATCTGCTTTACCGGGTGATGGGACAAATACACCAGATGCACGGTATCTCCGGCAGTGACGCACATGGTTCCCAGCACACCGGGCGGCAGGATGATGCTGCCGTTGTCGGCAATTTGGCCTTTCGTTTCAATGATTTTCATAGCATAAGCCTCCTTTTACATCCCCATCTGCGGGGCATTGATTTGTTGTTCCTCTGCCGATTTCAGCTCCGATACAAAGGTGCGAAGCTCATCCTCGGTCAGAGAGATGTTGGCGCTCTCCATTTCCCGGAGAAAATATGCGGCCTGCGTGTACTCGTCAGCCAGCTTCTGCATCCCCTTGGCGTTGTGGTATCCGCTACTGATTCGGGTGTAACCCTTGAAAACGCAGTCATAGCTGCCGGTTTTCTCGTTTTGCTGCATGGTCAGATACAGCCCTGCATTGGTTTGAGCGCTGCAATCCAAATACAGGTCATCATGAACATTGCCCACCATAAACTGATATCTGCCGCCGCTTTCTTCCTCAATTAGGGCTTTCGCCCAGCGGATTTTTTCAAGTCCGGTCATTCTTCGTATTCACCTCCGAAATCAAATAAGTTTAATTGGAACGTATCTTTTTCACGCTCCTTGGGATCGTAGTTGGTAATGATGACCTCCGGGTACTCACAGCCGCCCTCATACCGCTGCGCCAGATTGCTCAGGCGGGTGACCGGTGTGATGGTGTAATCCTGATACAATTCCCGGATGAATTCGCAGTCGTTGTAGCTGACCATCCATTTGCCCCTGCAGCCTACCAGTGCATCCCGGAGCCTCTGATGGTCGGTTTTCAGGAATTCCACCGCATAGTGACCCTCGGTCATGTAATACGGCGGATCGCAATAAAAAAAGGCATCGTCCCGGTCGTACTGCCGGATCAATGCCTCAAAATCTTTATTTTCCACCACCGTATCCGCAAGCCGCCTTGATGCCTCCCATATCACAGTGAACACCTTTCGGATGTCAAAGGGCTGGCAGCCATAGGAGGTGCAGCCGCTGCCGTAGCTGTAGCGGATGAGCTTGAAAAAGGCGGCAGCTCGCCAAACATCGCTTGGCTCGGCCTGCTCCAACATAATTGCCCTCAGTTCTTCAAACTCAAGCGGCGAGAGGTTTTGCTGCGCCAGCTCCAGTTCTTCTTTCAGGTATTCGGTATCGAATTCATCCTTTTCAAAGAACCGGCGCAAGACACCAAATTCATGCCGGGAGTTAAGCGGCAGGAAGCCCAGCTGCTTCAAAAATGCCAGTGTTCTGTTTTTTACGCAGTAGAACAGGTTGGTCAGGTTACCATTAAAGTCGTTGTAGACCTCCATGCCCTTGCAGTCCGGCGGCCTGCCGAATAAAACCCAACCCCCACCGCCAAAGACTTCGATGTATCTGCCGAAGTCCTTGGGGAAGAGCCGGTAAATGATATTGCGGAGGGCTTTCTTGCCGCCCACCCAGCTGATAAAGCTATTGATATTCCATCACCTCCCTCTGGAAAGAAAAAAGAGCCGATGCTCACTACATTTTCAGTGACATCGACTCATCTGGATTATGATATTCGTATTCGCTGGTTTTCTCATTGTACAGGTAGCCCTCATCGGCCAAATCCACATCGTGAATCTCAGCCGCCATCTCCAGCGCTTCCTTGGAGCCGCCGGGAGGGATGTCGCAGAACATTTCCTCGCCATTTTCATATTCTTTTTTTCCTGTGTTATATCCGAAATCTTCGTCAGCCCATTTGTGTTCAAAGGATAGGTCAGGATATTTTGCCGCCAGTGCAGCAATGACATTTTCCGGACGGCTCCATGCGGTCTGGAACTCGATATGCTCACCATCAAAATCCTGCGGGGTATATGCACCATCGTAGCTATAGCTGTTCCACTTGGTTCCCCAATTTGAAATCGACCAGTCGTACCAGTTATCTTTGCCGTACTTCTCACGTTCGGCCATACCGAGATTTCCACGAAAGATATGCACAGGCATGGGGATAACCTTGTTGAAGTCAATGCTGCCGAGGCCGATTTCATCATTTTTGATGGCCTCGAACATTTCCCTGACCTTTTCCGGTTCGCCGGACACTCTTAAAATATTGGTTACATGATTTGGCATTATTGCATTCCTCCCATCGTCATTCCAAAGCCGAAGGATTGGCTACCTTTCAGCTCATCCTCCGGCTTGATAAAAAAGTGGTCGCTGCTATCCCAAAAGCTAAGATACAGCTCGCCGTCCTCTACTTTGATTTCCCTTTGCTCCAGCCCCTCGCCCCAGCCATCACTAAATTGAGAAGAGAGCCATTCTGTCAGCTCCGCAAGCTCAGAGGGGGAAAGCGTGCCATGAGTTTTCACCTCGGTCACTCCCCACAGCTCGCCGTTCCATTCCTCTACGGAGGGGTTAATGCTGTACACCTTTCGGCTGAGATCGTCATCAAGGTAAACGGCAAGGCCACGCTTGCCCTCGCTGGGCAGCTTTTCTTTCTGAATGAGGGCAAGGATTTTGTCCTCATATTCCAAAACCTCACCGGCGGATAAATCCTCCCGGTAATCGTCAAGATCGCCCTATTCGTTTTTTCGGTAGATATGGGGGAAGAGAGGGCTGAATAACCGCAGGGGCTGCGTTTCATTTTTCATGGTGCATCCATCCTTTCATTTTGATTTTGAGCAACAAAAAAAGCGGCTGTGTTTTTCAGTTACGAAGAACACAGCCGCTTCAAAATTGCCCTGTAGGGTATTGGCTTTATTAAACTGTTTGCCGGACTGATTCCGGCCTAAAACGAGAAACACCCCGCTTTCTTGTTAAAAAGCAGGGGGCATCTATGAAAAACGAGGGTCTTGAATTTTTCATTCAAAACCCTCGTCAGGCCGCATAAATACTGGATTTTTAAGCTCTGTATTAATGATTAAGAATCATTTTGTGTTTTTTGAAGAGCTTTCTTTTTCATTCGTTCAAACTGCTCTAGTACAAAATTATTTAAACTTGCTTTATTTGCTGATTTTGACTTTAAATACAGTAATGCAACTTGAAATTCTTGAGAAGTGTTCTGGTTTCTAAAAAAATGCATAAATCCATATTGCATTATACAGGAGCCTTTTATTCCCTTAAAATTAAACTCGTATTTCGCTTCTACACTACGAAAGATCAAGTGATCTTTATCAGTATCATTTGTCAATAATGAATTACGCTCTAGCGCATTTCCATTAATTATAACTTTTTTAACGTTTTGTTGGATGATGCTGTTGGGGTTTTTAGGTGGATTATCTGGATCCGGACCCAACTCAATATCTTTTATTTCAACAAATTTCATGGAACCGTCATCACTGTCTGCTGCCAACTGCAGCATGAAATTAAATCTCTCTCTATTAGTAAAATCAGAAGCTGACACTGTTTCCATTTTATCATCAACTTCTTGATTTTCTTTTAAAAATGAAAGAAGTTCTTTTATAACTTGCTTATTGATATCATCAGTTTCTTTTGATGTGTATTCATTACATATTTCAACTACATTACTTGAAACATCTTTTTTTATGTTTACCTTTCCAGAATGTCGGCTTTCGGGTCGTACCCAATCTTTTGTTAAATCTTTGCGAGAAATGATATATTCTAACTGCAAATGATTTTCGCTCAGCGTTGCGAAATTCATAGGTGTAAGTAATTCTATATCATTCATATTTTCTACTTTATCCACAGGAATTTCAAAATCGGCAATAGCCTTAATTAAAGGATTAGTGGTTTTACTTTTAATAGTGCTATTGCGATGTTTAGGATTACTTTCTTTAGTTTCTTGCCTTTCTTGCAACGTTTCAAATTCCTTGGGACTTAGAACCATTGTTACTATTAAAGGTATAGTACTCTTTTTATCTGTATTCCCTAAAAAAACTCCTCTTGATTTCAATACATTATTTAAGTCGCCATCTGTTAAACACGAGTCATTTAGCAAAGGTCTCAATGCAAATCCAAACGGCAACATCTGCGCAACAGAGATCTCAGAACATCTCATAATTTGGTCGTCATGCATATTAGATACCTCCTAAATTTCTAAAATCAGAGTAATCAAGACTCTCCACTATAATTTTCTGTGCAAAATTTCTGTCAGCTAATCGACTTAAGCTTTTTTTGACACTTTCAGAATTGGAGTAGTCATTATAGTTTGGAAAAACCATAAAAATTTTTGTAGCCCAGCCTACCGTCAATAATCGCGCAAATTGCAGTAATCTTTCAAAATAATCTATATTAAATTCATCTTCTACTGTAATAATAAGACTTTCTCCTGCATCTGTTATAATTTTAAATAACTGTATCGGTGAGTTTATGTATTGAACAGGTAAAACATTACCTTGGTGTGTTCTATATACAGTATCCATATTTAATCCTGTATCCGGGTAAAAATAAAAGAATTTATTATCCATTTTTCTAGCGTACTGTATACTACTATATAAAAACGTTGCTTTTTTATTATCTAACAAATAGACAGTTCCATAATTAACTGCATCGCTATTTCTAAAATCAGATATATCATCGACCACTCCACCACACAGTTCATCCTGTAAAGCACTGAACCACATAATTACATTGCAAACATTCTTAGTTTTAGTTCCAATTATATTATCTTTAAACAATTCATGCGAGGGATAACATTCTGTGGCTTCTGCAATATCTTTTAAAAACTCCTTGAAATCGGATATTTTGCTTTTTTGTGTGGATGGGTAATTCTTTCGATGTTTAACAGAAACCAGTATATTACTTTCTGTTTTACTTACTAATGGACAAGAATACTTTATGATATAGTCCACACCATGGTTATTCCTACTACTTCCACTTGCACCTAAATGGTCTTTTCTGACACAAGGAATGTCTTTGCCTGAAAGTGCATTTTCCCAACCAATTAACTTTAATAGTTCATTGGCTATTTTCTCTCCATATTCACCTGAAGATTTAGATTTTTCACCAGACATAATGCGTCCCCTTTCTATTGTTCTTCATTAAAGTAAAGTTTGTAATAGTGCATCTTTTTATCTTCATCGTAACCTTTTTCCAAATGCTTTTTATCCAGTTCACTAAATGCTTTAACTTTTATTTCGAATGCAGTGTCCAGTTTGATTATATTTTTAATTGTTTTTTTGATTGTTTTTACTGCTGACTGATCCACTTCAAAGTTTTGAATATCATGAAAGTTTTTCTTTTCAGCAAAAGACTGGATATACTCTCTAAGTTGTTCAGCCTCTTGTTTTGTATCGGTTACTCTATCACTAAATTCATCTAGTTGAAGACTTTCGTTAGAATCAATATAATTTAGAACACTATTCAAGGTGGCAACTTTTTCTGTTGTAGCCCCTTGATAATCTTTTTTTATATATTGCTTACAAGCATCAACTACTATCTTTGTTTTTTGAAAAGAGCTATCGTTCTTTTCTATTCCCAAAAAGTCTTGTACCCAATATTTAGTATCTATTTGATTTCCGGAATCAACAATTAAAACGCTATATCCCAAATCCTCACGATTATTAAAAACTATACAGCCTTTATCTAGTTTGCGAGTATCTACCCCTGTATCCCAACTCAAGGTTATGTTTTTTTCTTTATTATTAATTTTCAAAAACGGTTCCTTAGTTTCCGATTTAAATATCCCTATTGCATCATAATGCTGATTGTTTAGTATTGCGTTGCTAATGTAAGCAATATATAATTCTCCACTTTTTATATTGGGATGTGTCGAAACCTTATACAAATGTGTTGCTATATTCTCTGAATTTGTTTTCAATTCATTAGGGTTATGAAAAATATTTTTTGAGTACTGATATAATTCATTAAACGCTAAATCGGTTTCGTGTCCAAAAGAATATTGCCCATTGTCTTTAAATCTTTGAAAAAAATATCTCTCGACTAAATTAGTTAAAGAGCTATCTGTAATATCTGCAAATATATCTGACAGAACCAATGGTTCATCTTTTAACTTATTTCCCACTTGGTGAATAATCAGTTTTTCTATTTTGGCTTCTGTGAAATCAAACATTGCATTAATCCTACTCTCTATATTTTCTTTCAAATCACTTTTTATATCGACCATCCTTGGGTTTCTCCGCATCTTTAGGTATTGCCCAAGTAACCCCAAACCGAATAGCGCCCGGTATTTTCCCCTGTGCGCAAAGCACTTGTACCCGGCGTTGAGTGATTGCCCATTTTTCCGCTGCTTCTTTTGCTGTCATATAGTCCATTAAAACAATCCTTTGCCGAACAAATATTGTATATATTATATATCGCGGCGACGAATAAAGCAATTGGATTCGTGTAAATTGTGGAAATATTTAAAGTATTATGGTGAAACGAATTGAAAAATAGAATAAAATATGTTTAAGAGAGAAAAACCGCCAACATTTGTGGCGGTTTTTCTCTCTATTTTTATACACCCGTCAATCACATCCGTATTTCCCTTAAAGGTGATCCGGATGTGATTGACTAATCAAACCTCTGGTTTGTTAAATGAATTATTGTCTATAAGGTTTTCGATAGTCAATCGGCGTCTGTCCAGCTTGGCACTGTTGTATCAAGTTCATATGCTTCTTTGATTTCCGCGTGATGTGGTGAGCTTTAGTTGCCATGTATTCGATCAGGCAGTCCTTTGGTATCAAGTATATGTTGTGGTACCACACCCCCAATAATTTCTTTTTGGATATCCATTCAGACACTGTGGTTTTGCAGTAACCGGTCAGTTTCACAGCATCGTCCACGGTAAGGGCATCAGGAGAACTGCTCCACCTTTTTTTCAGCATCTTCATAAATTTATCTGAATCTATCGGCTCCACAATTTTGTGTTTGGGTCTATATTTTATTCCGCTTGAAAAAATTCCGGCAGGTGCCAGCAGGGACTCCGGAGAATCTTCTAAGCGGGTAAGGTATTCTATCACGTCCGTTATCCGGATTTTGAACCTACGGGTCTTTTTCCCTGTATCTTCGCAGGGGATATACCCGTTCTCTAAAAGCCATGTGGCTTTCCTTTTACTTATTCTGCAAATCCTGTAAAATTGGTCTTGGCATATTTTTTCCGGGTACTCAGCCAGAAGGTGAGAGTAGTCAGTTGCCATGTCCATCCCTCCAATGCATTGATGATGCAGACAGATACCAGCTCTGTCTGTTTAGCGGTATTCACTTTTAATCAATGTCAATGGTAGGGTTCGCTGTGGTTTATGTTTTTATAAATGCCAGGAAACTAAAGTATCTTAAGGTTATTTCGCGGGTTGTTTTTCTACGCTTTTTCTACACTTTGCTCTGAAAACCGTTAAATTCGGAGTTTGAGCCGAAGCGTGGTAAATTCATGGTTTATGCCCGAAAAGCCTTGATTCATGCGGGTTTACTCGATACTATGGTGACTCAAAATTACCTTGATAATCTCATCGAAACTTGCCCTCAAATAACTCGAAATGCGGTTGTCCGCAAGGGCACGTGGGTTCGAATCCCACCGCTTCCGCTAAAAGATTGGTCAAATAGAAACACCCTGCTATTTAGTAAAAAGCAGGGTGTTTCTCATTTTTAGGTGGAGCTACATCAAGTCGTTTTAATAGGCGTAACTTCTTCATAAGCCTTATCAAATAAGTGGCGGGTTTTGTCCAACCGATCATCTGGCTTTCTTGCCTGAATAAAAATTTCTCCGGTATTTTGCTGGTATCCTGCGTGTTCTGTTAAAAAAACTCCACAGCCTTTTGTTAACTCTGAAAGCTGCTCTTTGTAAATTTGTGATGAGCGGGCCGGAATTTTTCCAGTTACTACAATTTCATTATGCCGTGTTTTTATTGACTCAATCATTGCATAGTATTTTTTTAAGTCATTATAAACACGAGCATTGCAATCTTGGGGGACATAAAGTTTGAATGACAAACACGGTTCCAATAACTCTGTACCTGACTGTTTTAAAGCTTGTTCAAGCACGATAGGAGCCAGATGCCTGAAATCAGCCGGTGTACTTACTGGACTATAATACAATCCATATTCAAAACAAATTTTAAGATCCGTCAATTCCCATCCGTATAACCCTTGTTCGCAGCCAGACCGAATACCTTCTTCAACGGCATTCTGAAATGACTTATTTAAATACCCATATGACACGTTACTTTCATATTGTACTCCTGCTCCAATAGGAAGAGGCTCTATTGACAATCCGATGGAGGCCCAAAAAGGATTTGGCGGAACTTCAATATGAGCGGTAAAAGTTGCTTTTTTTAAAGGACGTTCTTTATAAATAGTTGTTACATTTTCTATTTTAGCCTGAAGATGGTATCTGCTCTGCAATAGAGCAACAATGATCTCCATTTGAACCTTTCCAAGGAACTCCATTGTGATTTCACTGCTTCTGGAATCCAGTTTATATTGTAAAAGAGGATCTGTTTCGGACAGTTCCGACAAGGCTTCCAGTAAAATTGCTCTATCGGAAGAAAACATGGGGGAAATATTAGCCTGCATGATCAGGCTGTTATCATGTAAGGCCAAGTTGTTCCGTGGTATTGTGCCTATGGTATCTCCTATTTTTAGCCGGGCTTCATTTGGGAAAATAGCAATATCACCGCATTCAATTTTGTCGGCTTCTACAATTTTACCATTGCTTGCGGTTTCCAGCTTTTTAATTTTCATACTGTCAGAATGACCTTCGGGGGTTAGTACATCACGGGTTTTAATTGAGCCACCAAATATACGCATATATGTGCGCTTATTCCGATTATCATCTCTTTCAATTTTATATACCAAAGCAGCGAGTTTGGAGTCTGTCGGTAATATAATCGGATTGAATTCTATAAGAATAGCATCCATCAGTTCTTTTGTTCCTATATGTTTCAGAGCACTGCCATGATAAATAGGCAAAAGCTTACCGCTGCTTATATTTTTTCTTCTGCTATTTAACAGCTCCTCCGTTGTAATAGGCTGATCTAGCATATATTTATTCAGTAAAGTATCATCCATCTCAATCATTGTATCTCTAAACTCTTCTGACAATTCTTTGGTTTCCGCGGGTAAAAGAGTATTATCATTTGTAATTCTCTGCATTACAAGAATATGGGAAGTTAATTTCTCTTTGATATCTTTATATATTAATTCAAGATCGATATCTGGCTGATCAATTTTATTAATAAAAATCAAAGCAGGAAGCTTCCTTTTTCTTATTGCATCGAAAAGAATACGTGTTTGTGCCTGAATACCGTCTTTGGCTGAGATCAGTAAAACAATACCATCTAATACATTTAAGGAGCGCTCTACTTCTGCATAAAAATCGATATGCCCTGGGGTATCAATTAAATTGATTTTCACATGATTCCATTCATAAGATGCGATAGACGCCTGTATCGTAATTCCTCTCTGTTTTTCAAGTGTCATAGAATCTGTAATAGTCGAACCGCGATCAACACGCCCAGATTCAGCAATTGTACCGCTGGTATAGAGCATGCTCTCTGTTAATGTTGTTTTTCCTGCATCTACGTGAGCCAGGATGCCTATATTCATTATTTTCATAAGTCACACCTCATACAATCGTTATAATACAAATGTCCCCTGTGATTGAAATACTTTCATCACAGGGGACTGCTATCATAACAATTATGAGCACGACTTAAAAAACTGTTAGAAAGAAGATTCTACAGCGCAGCGGCATCAATAAAATATGAAAGTATTCTTAAATTAAGGTACAAAAAACCAAGCCCATTACACCTGTAATAAGGCTAAATCATTCATACCTGCCATCATTCAATTGATTGTTATTTAAGAATACCTTGCCGCATAGTAGTTTATCTCCTTATATTGCTTTTCTCATATTACCTTATAAATACCAGAATTGTCAAGCTCGCTTGGAGTTATTTGAGCTTCGGCAGGCGATGGAATGTTCTTCTATTGCATCATATATTCAATCCCTCATAATTAAAAGAAGATCGTCAGGTTTTTCTAAGTAATAATCTGCCTTTATTTCTCTGGAAAGACTGCCCCAGCCCGCCAAAGCAAAATCTACCTTGGCACTTTTGGCACATTCCCAGTCATATACACTGTCCCCAATATAAATCAATTCGCCATTGTTCGCATTTGAGACTTCCATGTATTTGAAAAGAGGGTCTGGATCTGGCTTGTGCTCCACCGTATCATCAGCGCAAATAATCGTTGTGAAATATTTGCTAATATCAAATGGTTCAAAATCCTGTTTAAATTCTTCTCTTGTTTTTGATGTGACAATCCCCAATTCACAGCCGTATTGTACAAGGGCGTCCAACAACTCACTTATGCCCTGAAAAACACATACCGTATTGCTGTAATTGGACATACATTTTTCCCAATGTCCCAGAATAATCGAAATTGAATGTTCCGGGACGTTAAGTTTTTTCAATGCGTTCTTTCCGGGAATCCCCAATGCAAATGTCAGCTCGTTGATTTCTCTGTTAATCCCGGTTACGGCAATTAAGGTGTCTTGCAAAGAGTGCAGAACTGCATATTCCGTATCTATTAATGTTCCGTCAATGTCAAAAACAATATGCTTATACCTCATATATGACCTCCTCCGCGCTTCATTCCTATCCTATGTGCAAAAGCATCTCATACTGACTCACAGTAGGTTCAAACCCTAATTTAATCAGAAAATCTTTCATACATTTCGATTCGTCGTCTACGTTAAGGGTATTTATTTTTTGAGATTCCGTATTTTCGATTAAATCAGTAACAATGCTTCTTCCAATTCCTTTCCCTCTATAAACTTTTTTTACTGCAATTTGAGGGATATCTCCTGTCCTTTTATTAATAATACCGTATCCAGCAATTGTATTATCATAATGTACAATAGAATATAGAAATTCCTTTGATACCGCATTCACCGAATCAATCGAATTTTGCCATGAAGGTTCAAAATCCCAGAATTCTCTTAATTGTTCCCACGCCATCTGATCCGTGTGCTTAACTTTATGGTTTTTCACAGGAGCATAACTATTTTTGTCTATTTTAAAGCAGGAAAAATTCCTTCGAATCTTGAATCCCTCTTTTTTGTACAATTGAAGTGCAGACGTATTGGATTGAATAACCTCAAGTAAATACTGTTCTATTTGATTTTGTTTAAGTACTTCTTTGACATTCAAAAGCATGTTACTTGTGACACCTTGTCTTCTGTAATCAATGATAACGCCTGTTCCAATGTCATACACCGTTGTTTTTCCGTTTAAATTTCGAAGTCCATTTAGAACGAAACCAACCAATCGATCATCTATAAACGTACCTATGGATATCTCCGGAGCATACCCTCTTCTTTGCAGCATTTGTTTGAATGTTTCAATGGGTAAATTCATTTCAACCTGATAATCGGAAAATGCATTCTGAAATGCTTCGTGAAGTGTTTCTATACTTGCATTATTTAAAGTTCTATAAGCTAACATTTGCCCTCCTCAGCTAATTGTTTCACTAATTAAATAAGATGATTACTTTTTTGCTTTTATAACCAGAAACGTAGGCTTAATAAATTCTTTCACCAAATCCGGCTTTTCCTTTATAGCCCATGGCTCAGGTGCCGGCTCTACCATATCTTTAAGAATAAAGCCTGTATGGGCTATTGTTGATATGATCTCTCCCATGGAACGATGGTAGTTAATTACACCATCCACAAACCATGGGCCAACACGCTGGCCGCTTTTCCCATAGTCAGAGAAAGTATAAGAAATAAAGTTTCCGTTCTCATCCATGTTATGATGACCTTTACAATCCATGGTGGCTGTTACAATGGGATGTTCCTGGGAATAGATCAAGTACCCGTCCTCATTTAAGAGCGAGTAAATATCTTCCATAAGTTTTTTAAAATTTTCTGCATAATGAAAGGCAAGTGAACTGTACACCAAATCAAATTTCTGTGTTAATGCAGATAATTCTGACATGTCCATACGACGGTATTCAACGTTCGGGTGAGAGAATTCCTTTTCTGCTACTTCAAGCATCTTTTGAGAAAGATCAATGCCGACTACTTTTTTAGCCCCATTTTGTGCAAATGAAAAGCTATTATGTCCATATCCGCACCCTATGTCTAAAATTGTTTTCCCCTTGATATCCGGCAATAATTTGTTCATTGCAGGTTGTTCCAGTAAATCATTATAGCTTTTTTCGCTCCTTAATTTCATATACTCTTTAAAAAACACTTCATTGTCGTATATATTTTGGCTCATGTAAGATTCTCCTTTGTTCTTTCAATTAGTTACATCTCATAATTCCCTATGATACATCATCGTTGCTCTTGCTTTGATATAATTATGCATGTGACAAAACAGGAAACATCATTTGATGATTCACAAACCAATTGTCCTTTCCTTTAAGAACAAAAAGAGTTGTATCCTCTTCTTCGAGAATTCGCGAATGAAAAGCTGCATGTTCTATAGGGGTGAAGCCAAAAACTACAGAGCGTATTTGAGACTCTGCTACTCTGGATACCATTTCAATCATAGCATGATTCCCGTCGCTAAAAATATCATAACAAGTTAAAATCTCATTTTTATTTGAAGCAATTATTACAGCATCAAAATCTTCCAGAAAGTACACGCAATCTTTCATCAATGAAGTACAATAAAACATAAGCAATTCATAGTTATCCTTTATTGCAAGCGCGGAGTATGGGTTGGATTTCGAGTAATACCGCTTCAAGAATTCACGATCACTTGCAAGGCTCATGTTGAGTTTCCTTACGCGTCCTTTTGTTGGAGTGATAGGACTGCTGCATTGGTATTCAACGGCTTTTACAAAACCAAATTTGGGGTAAAAATCAAGAACACTGTCATTGGCAAACAGATACATGGTATCACATGATTCTTTCCACTCACTTAAAATTCTTTCTATTAAATATCTGGATAACCCCTGGTTTCTATAATCGGAGTCCGTCATAACAGTGCCAATCTGAATGCATCGTTTTTCCTGCCCATTATAAAAAGATTTTAAAATATTCACAGATGCATTAGCAATTACCTTTCCGTCATCAAACAAGGAATATGGAATATATTTATCTGTCCAATATCCATTCTGATAAAATTCTTCAAAAGACAGTCCAAAGGTTTTTTCAGCTAAACTGTTATAACTACGCCGTAATGCATTATCCTCTTTCATGCTGTTGGTAAAGATATAATTCATATAACCGCCCTCCTTCTCTTCCTGCTTAAGCTATCATGTTTTTTCCGCATACAAGCTGGTGATTTTTTTGCACATCATAGAAAAGGCCTTTACTTCCTCTGGCATTAATGCTTCTTCAATTAAGTTCATGATTTCATTTCCAAAATCATCGACACGGTTTAAAAAGGCTTTTCCTTCACTGGTCAGTATAATTTTATAGGAACGGCGGTCAATAAGCTGCCTTTCCTGTACGATATACTTTTTTTCCAACAGCCGTTTCGTCAATTTTGAAATGCCCGACTGCGAGATTCCTTTCATTTCAGCAAGCTCTTTCGTTGTTTTTGGTCCTTGATTGCTCAGCGCATCAAGGATATAGTACTGTGCAGTTGAAACACCTTCTACGTTAAATTTGTTTGAATCAGATACAATCATACACTGAAAAGGGACATAATTTTCTTCTAATTCTTTTACTGCCATAAAGCCGATCTCCTATATTTTATTCATATATTTTTTCAGGGATTTTCCTGTCAGGGAATCTTTACAATTCATTAAATCTTCCGGCAGCCCTGTAAACATAATTCTACCGCCATGCTGTCCGGCATATGGGCCTAAGTCAATAATCCAGTCTGCCTGGCAAATAATATCCAAATTATGCTCTATTACAATAAGGGTGGAATTTTGTTCTACAAGACGATTCATGATACCAATCAACTGTTTTATATCAGCCATATGCAAGCCTGTTGAGGGTTCGTCCAAAACATAAACTTTCCCTTCGTTTAAAAGTTCGGAAGCCAGTTTGATCCGCTGCAATTCCCCTCCTGACAGTGTGTTCAAGGGCTGCCCCAAAGAAATATAGGTAATACCAACATCTGAAAGCCTGTTCAGTACTGTTCTTATTTCTTCTTCCCGAAAAAAGTCCAAGGCCTCCGATACGGTCATTTTAAGTATTTCACCAATATTTTTACCTCTTAGCTTATACCCAAGCACTTCGTCGGTATAACGGTTCCCGTGACATTCTTCACATATTGTAACCATGGTATCCATAAACGCTAAATCTGTATAGGTAACTCCTAAGCCTTTACAAGCAGGACATGCGCCTTGGGAATTGAAACTGAACAGGGAGGCGCTGACACCGTTGCTTTTTGCAAATAGTTTTCTGATCATATCAAAGATACCTGTAAAGGTTGCTATGTTGGAACGCTTTGATGCTTGTATTCCCTTTTGGTCGATAAAAACAGTATCGGGATAAAATCGGGGCAGCACCTGATTGATAAGCGTACTTTTTCCTGAACCGGCAACCCCTGTCACAACCGTCATTACTCCTTTGGGTATTTCAACTGAAAGATTCTTCAAATTGTGCAGAGTTGCATTGTGAATGGAAAGCCAGCCTTTCGGGGTACGTGTGCCAGCTTTTAATTCCGGCCGGTAAGACAGATACTTCCCTGTCAATGTACCCGATGCTTTTAACCCTTGTAAGCTCCCCTGATATACGATTTCGCCCCCATGGATTCCCGCGCCGGGCCCCATATCAATCACTTGATCTGCAATCTTTATGATATCAGGGTCATGTTCCACGATAAGTACGGTATTGCCTTTGTCACGCAAAAGTTTCATAAGGTCATTGATTTTGCTTATATCGTGAGGGTGAAGTCCTATACTGGGCTCGTCAAAAATATAAGTAAGGTCTGTTAAGCTGCTGCCCAGCTGGCAAACTATTTTGATTCTTTGAGATTCCCCGCCCGATAGAGTGGATGTTTGTCTGCTTAAACTTAAATAGTCCAATCCAATGGATACCATTTGCTGCAGACGATTCACCATTTCTGAAACGATTGCTTCCGCCACTGGAGCATTGATTGACTGGATAAATTCTAAAAGTTCGTTTATCTGCATATCCGCGCATTCCGCTATATTTTTACCGTTCACTTTGCAGGATAATACTTTGTCATTCAGGCGTGTCCCATGACAGTGGGGACAATCCTGCTTTATGATAAAGCCCTCAATTTCTTTGCTGTATCTAACTTTTTCGCCATCCTCTTTTTTGAGAAAGCTCCGCTCGATCCGTGGAACCACCCCCTCATACAATGAAGTTTTAGGCCATTCGGGAAGAGGATCTTTCACCTTAATGCCGTCAGCATAAAGAAGCTGATCCAGTTCTTCGGCGGAATAGTCTTTAATTTTTTTATCATTATCAAAAAATCCAGAATAAATATATCGGGTCAGCCGCCAGCCGCCGGGTTCAAAAGTAGGAAAACGGATTGCTCCTTCATTTAAAGATTTATTTTTATCTAACAGACGTTCAATATCAACTGCTTCCATTTTTCCTAATCCCTGACAGCAGCTGCACATTCCAGCCGGATTATTGAATGAAAAAACGTCGGAATATCCGGCAAAAGGTTTTCCAATTCGTGAAAACAACAGACGCAATAAAGAATAAATATCTGTAATCGTACCCACCGTTGACCTTGCATTACCGCCCAACCGTTTTTGGTTGATTATAAAAGCTACCGATAAATTTTCGATCATATCCACATCAGGTTTTCCGTAATGGGGCATACGGTGACGGATAAAACTGGTGTAGGTTTCATTTAATTGCCTTTGGGATTCAGCTGCTATTGTATCAAATACGAGTGACGATTTACCAGAACCAGATACTCCCGTAAAAACCGTAATTTCTTTTTTGGGTATCAGGACATCAATATTTTTTAGATTCCGCTCCCTTGCTCCTGATACCCGAATATAATTATCAGACATAATATTACCTTTCCATCATATATATGACACAGTTAATATATGAGTGTGTCAACTATATCTTATCACCATTTTTACATCTTTGCAATGATATAGAATGGAACTTTATGGAAATATAGTTACATAATGCTGTTGAATTATAAATCAGATATTAGGCAAAAAAGGCGATCCCCTGCATGGTTATTCGCCTTTTTCTTATCAATCTGTTACTATTTAACTGTTACTTAATTTAAGATGAAGTATTGGAAATGGTCTGCCTTGTTCATCAAGCTCTGACCTGCTAATGACATGAAAACCCATGTGTTTATAAAATCCTATGCCCTGATCATTCTGTTCATTTACATCAACATATTTTACATTTAAATTATCAACAGCATAGCGGATAAGCTTCTTTCCAATTCCTTTTCCTCTGGCCTTATCATGGATAAACAGCATCTCAACTTTATCGTCAGCTGCACCTATGAAACCATGAGGAGTATCATCTTCATAATAACAATACAAATGTTCAATTTCTTTTAATCCCTTTACAACCTCCGGTTTGATCGCCTGGATGTCATCTTCCGATAAAAACGTATGAGTAGCTGCAACTGCAGATTCCCAGATATTTAGTAAATCATTTATTACTCTATCATTCCTGTTATTTACAGTATGAATATTTGACATTTCATTACCTCCTGTTCTTTATTGAGGCACGACAAAACAAGGCATTATACGCCTTTCATTTCGGTTGTCGATGAAACTGATATATACGATATGCCTCAAACAATGTTTCATCTATCTTTTCGTTGTTTGAGGCGGAGAAATCATCTTTGTATTTAGTATAAAGCTTCGCACTTACTATCACCGTCCTTTATCTTGCTCTCATTATATTGACTATTAGAGTTCCTGTCAAATAAATACGGCGGTATTGGGTACGTGTCTGATCAGAGAAGTTGCCTCCATTTTTTTCCGGACTGCTTATTGTATTCTGGCTGATTTCTGTTAAAATAAGGTTATAAAAAGTCGTAAAATAGGGGGAATAAAAATGGCAGAGATTATTAAAGTCTATAAAGAGCATTTACCCTCATTGCGTTTTATTGGGAAATGCTATACCAACGCTGACAGATCTGGCGGATTTGGCCACAAATGGATGGAATGGTTTCGAAACGGCTGGTTTGGGGAGCTTGAAAAGCTTGGCGGTGACCCGAATATTGAAAACAGTTATTTGGGTTTTATGCGCTGCAACAGCAACGATATTGAAAACACTTTTGAATACTGGATTGGCATGTTCCTTCCACCTGATACATCTGTCCCCGATGGCTATGATTTTATAGATTTGAATGAGGGCAGCATCGGTGTATGCTGGATAAAAGGCAAAGAGGATGACGGCAGCATCTATGGCATGCACGATGAGTGTATTGCTAAATTTCAGGAACATGGTATGGGTAACTTTCAGGACGATAATGAAAAAAGGATTTATTTTTTCGAAAGGTATAACTGTCCGAGATTTTCCGAGAAGGATGAACAAGGGAATGTTATTTTAGACTACTGCATTTACTTGTCAGAACTATAGGCTTTATTCTATTGCTGCTGTTCAAAATATAAAAGAGCCATTGCATCTTCTTTCCGATGCAACGGCTCTTGTTCGATATATTCTAACTTCTTTCCGGACAGCATTTAATCATTTATAAAAACCTGAGCCATATGAATGAGAAAACTCAATGTACGCAGGATAAACACACATCCTGCAATCACATATACCCAGGGAATGCGCAAAGTTCCAAGCAACCATAAAAGCAGCATCACAACTGCCGCATCCCGCATATACCGTCCAAACATTAAACCGATTCTTTCTTCCCTCAGGGACAGAGGTTGGTCAGCGCTCATCAGCCAGCGACACTTGGGAGAAGTAAAAACAAAGGATAGAAAAGCAAAAAGCAGAATCCCATAAATCATGATATCAATCCATTCTCTTTCAGAAATTCCTGGGCGACTGCAGCAGGTGTCTGCTGTAATTCATCCACCTTGTAGTTCAGTTCAATCATAACTTCATTGGTTAAAAACGGTGCCAATTCTTCCATGATTCCAGCAATTTCCGGGTATTTCTCCAAAGCTTCCGCCCGAATAACCGGAATGGCAAAATAAGGCGGGAAAAAGTTTTTATCATCTTCCAGCGTTTTTAAGTCGAATTTTTTTAATAATCCGTCAGTGGAGAAGGCATCAATGATATCCACCTCACCGCTCCCCAAAGCCGTATAACGGGGAGCAGAATCTAAAGTAAGGCGTTTTCCTATTTGGAAACCATAAGTTTTCTGAAGTCCGGACAATCCATCCTCCCGGTTGGAGAATTCAAACGTAGTACCGGATGTTAAGGTATCGCTTATTTTGGCAAGATCACTTATTTTATCCAAATGATACTTCTCAGCCATTTCTTTCGTTACAGCCAATGTATAAGTATTATTAAAGCTCATCTGCTTAAGCACTTCCAGATTAAGCTGCTCCTTATACTCTTCCTTTACCGTCTGATACACCTGCTCCATATCACTGATCGGCGGATGTTTGAGGATGTCAGTGTATGAGGTACCGCTGTAGTCTACATAAAGATCAATGTCTCCAGTCTTCATTGCTGCAAAGCACACCTGTGATCCTCCCAGACTCAGCTTTCTGTTTACTGTGATATCCGTTCTGTCTTCTATTAAATCTGATACCATATTCCCAAGAATCTCTTGCTCCGTAAAATCTTTTGAGCCAACTGATAGGGTACGGGCCTCCCCTGATACACTGCCAACGGATGTGAAAAGAAAGATAGCCGCAACTAGCATTGCAGCCGCTCCCAGCATTGCCCTTTGGATATTTCTGCTTTTTTTCTTAACCGAGGCATCACCCTTTTGAAGGCTGACCGGAGTTACCAGCTTTTCTGTAAGACCAATCAGAAAGTCCACCATCAGTGCCAACAAACAGGCAGGAATGGCACCAGCTAGAATTTGATTGTTATTTACCGTACGTATCCCGGAAAATACCAGGTATCCAAGGCCCCCGGCACCAATAAACGCAGCCATGGTCATCAGTCCTACTGCTGTTACAGAAGCGATCCGGACTCCTGCCATAATAACAGGAAGAGCAAGGGGAATCTGCACCTTTGTCAGTACCTGAAAGGGCGTTAATCCGATGCCTTTGGCAGCTTCCAGCGTCTGGGGATTAATATTATCAATACCAGTGTAGGTATTCTTAATAATGGGAAGAAGAGAATAAAGAACGACTGCAACAATTGCAGGAATGACACCGATTCCCAATAGGGGGATCATAAAACCAAGCAGTGCCATACTGGGAATTGCCTGAATCACATTTGCGACTGCTAAGATTGGTTTACTGGCCTTAGCCGCAAAGGAAATAAAAATACCAAGGGGTACCCCGATCAGAATAGCCAAGCCCACCGATACGGCAGTCAGCTTCAGATGCTCGATCAATAGTGAAAGGATCTGGGGATAATTGCTTATTATATAATTCCAAAAATTCATTCAGACTCTCCTCCTTCATAGTCAAAATATTGCTGACTCAGGGTCGTCACCAGACTGCTCCGTGTTATGAGTCCCTTAAGACGCCTTTGATCATCAACCACCGGAACCGTTGATACCTGGTTTTCAGTCACTATTTTCAGTGCATCCAATATACATTGTTCCGGTAAAAGGGTAGGAAAGTCCTCATACATAAATTGTTCTGCCAACTGGGTTCTGTCCTCAATGCCTCTTAATTTACTGGCCTTGACAATCCCGATCAGGCGCCTGCTGTCCCGATCCACCATGAGCAGGCTGTCAACCTTGTTCCTGCGCATCTTTTCAATGCATTTTAAGACAGATAAGTCTTTGGTGGCAGTGACAGGCTGTTCGATCATAATGTCAGAAACCTTGATGTATTCCGGTGAAGACCAGATCCTGTTTTTTCCTACAAAGTTTGAAACAAACTCATCCACAGGATTGTTTAAGATATTCTCCGGCGTGTCATATTGCAGAATATCACCATCTTTCATGATGCAGATCATATCTGCAATCTTAATGGCCTCATCCATGTCATGTGTTACAAAAACAATCGTCTTCTTTAACTTCGCATGCAGCTGCACCAGCTCATCCTGAAGATCGGATCGTGTCATGGGATCCAGGGCCGAAAAGGGCTCATCCATCAGGATAATATCCGGATCCGTGGCAAAGGCTCTAGCAACACCGACACGCTGCTGCTGCCCACCGCTAAGCTCCGTTGGATAACGATTCAAAAACTCATCACAGTCAAGTCCTACCATCTGCATCAGCTTCTTTGTATTGTCTTCCACATCTTTGGGTGACATTTTTTCAAGCTTTGGTATCAGCTCTATATTTTCCTTAACTGTCATATGGGGAAACAGTCCTGTCTGCTGGATCACATATCCGATTTTCCGCCGCAGCGCTACTTCATCCATGCTGCCGATGCTTTTCCCGTCAATGGAGATCGTACCCGATGTGGGCTTGATCAGCCGGTTGATCATTTTTAAGAGTGTGGTCTTTCCGCAACCACTCTCACCAATAATAGCAACCAGACTACCGCTATTTATCGTAAATGTAATTTCATTAAGAACCTGCTTTGTCTTATAACGTTTGGAAATACGTTCAAATTGTATCATATATCTCCCTCCTTTTTAGCAAAGTAACAACTTAATTATATTATAAAGTTGTCACTTTGTCAAATTTCAAAAAAAACGCCTGAAGCAAACTGGCCTCAAGCGTTATGGTGAAATTATTATTTGGACGGATATAAAAATTCTCTTACATGATCAGGAGTGTCGTCTTGTGTGATGAAATATATGGTATCATTTTCCGAAAGAGCAACGTATGGTCCAGGGGATTTCATGACTGTATCATTCCTGCTGACTGCAATCACCGTAGCCCCTGTCCGCTGCCAGAATTGAATCTCCGTTACCGTCTTATTTAAATGGACGCATTCACTGGTAATCCGTATCTCAAACGGCATAAACGGATTCATTGACCGGAAATGAACGGAGGCCTCTATCAGATCCTTCAGGCAGTCATTTAAATTCTCCATTTCCTGTTTTTGGCGGCTGACACTCTTTAAAAGATTCTCTTTGATCGTATCAATGGTCTGCCGCTTACTGTTTTGCTGGATGTACTCTGCTGCTTTTTTCTGGGACCTAATGATGATCCCATTCCCCTTTTCCGAGGTTACGATCCCCAAATCGCTGAGTATGCAGATCGCCCGCCGTGCAGTCTCCGGAGATACGCTGTACTGGCTGGCCAGGGAAGAACGGGCGTAAATCTTCTCACCTACCTCATATTCCCCATTGGCGATCCGGGCCGCCACCTCTACAGCAATTTGCTGATAGCGGGGAATTGCTGTTTTATGCTTAATCTCTATGTCCATGTAAATCACGTTTCCTTTGCCTGTTATAGTATAAAGCAACACCAGTATAGCCTAAAACGTGATACAAAGCAAGATGAGGATAATTCCATCCCCTCTTTCCTTTTATGATCTTTTTATAATCATTTTCCTTTTTCAGCATAAGACAAATCATTCACCGTTTCAACTGTATATATGCCGTCTTTGACAACCACTTTCGATACACTGGCATTTTTAAGCCCTGATGTCGGCACTTTAGCATTTGCATCGACTGTAGAAAGAAAAGTTCCGATGCTTAATCCGTGAGAAACTACAAGAACATCCCCATAGCCTTTGTCCATGGATTCCTTTACGATATCGTTAAATGCCGCCTGTAAACGGTCCTGGATTGTGGCAATATCTTCCGCAGGCCAATTGCCCTCTTCCGCAGCCTTATCCTTATCCAGCTGTGCCAGAGTATCTGCAAATGGTGCAACCGTATCCATGAAGCTTCCTGTCTGCATGGAAGCCATCATATCATCCAGTGACATGCTCTGCGCTGCTGCAATTGCTCCCCACATTTCATCATTTGGCATACCTTCATAAGTACCAAAGTTAAACTCCCTGAGCCTTTTGTCTTTATGAATCTCAAGATTCTGGCCCTTTTCTTTCAGAACAATTTCTGCCGTTTCAATGGCCCGCCCGCTATCGCTTGTATACACAGCGTCAAATTCAACTCCCTCTAATTTTAACCCCCGTCCCAAAGCGCTTGCCACTTCTATACCGGCGGGTGTAAGCGGTGCATCGATCCAGCCCTGTGATCGGTCTGAAGTATTTAACATGGTCTTACCGTGACGTGTAATATAAAGTGTCACCGTATCAATCGCATCTGCAGACTCTTCTGCAGATGCTTTCTCTGTTTCATTCTTTGCTTCTGCCGTTTCATTCTTCGTTACTGCCGTCTCAGTCTTTGATACTGCCGTCTCCGGCTGCTTTACAGATGACGTCTGGCAGCCTGTTAAAAGCATGGTTCCCAGTAAAAACGCTGATATATATCCGGTTAATTTTTTCATTCTTTATTCCTCATCCTTATTATTATATACTCCTTTCGATCATTCCCGCCGGATCGCTGCCGGCCCGCCCCCTCTTGACGGGCATGGCAGCATTCCATCCGGTTTTAATAGGTCAGATCCTCCCCATTAGCAGCAATAACTTTCTTATACCAATAAAAAGATTTTTTCCTGAATCGTTTTCCGGTTCCATTTCCCGAATCATCCAGGTCTACATAAATAAAGCCATACCGTTTGCTCATTTCTCCGGTGGAAGCACTTACTAAATCTATACAGCCCCAGGGCGTATATCCCATTAAATCCACGCCATCGATTTCAACCGCATCTTTCATGGCCTCAATGTGGGATTTTAAATAGTCAATGCGGTAGTCGTCTTCCACATATCCATTTACATCAGCCACATCTTTCGCACCTAAACCATTTTCCACAATAAACAGCGGTTTTTGGTAACGGTCATACAAAGCATTGAGAGTGATGCGAAGTCCCAGAGGATCGATCTGCCAACCCCACTGGCTGGATTCCAGATAAGGATTTTTTAAGGAAGCAAATATATTGCCTTCGGTAGTCCCTGCAGCCGTTGGATCCCCGCTGGCTACTCTCGACGAATAGTAAGAAAAAGAAATGAAGTCAACAGGAGATTCTTTCAATATTTCCATATCACCTTCTGTGATATCCAACTTGATTTTCTCTCTTTCAAAGCGTTTCCAGGCATAATCAGGGTACTCGCCCCTTGCCTGCACATCAACGAAGAAATATCCCTCTCTGTCACTCTCAAATGCCGCCCATACATCCTGAGGCTTGCAGGTGAAGGGGTAATATTGTCCCGCCGCCAGCATACAGCCCACCTTGTTCTGCGGATCGATCTCATGAGCCATTTTGACTGCCAAAGCACTGGCAACCAGTTCATGATGGGCTGCCTGGTACTGAATCTGGGTACTGTCCTCCCCCTCTTCAAAATATAACCCTGCCGCCATAAAAGGGCCATGGAGAATCATGTTAATTTCATTAAAAGTAAGCCAATATTTTACCAGTCCTTTGTAACGGGTAAATACGGTTTTACAGTAATTTTCAAAAAAGTTGATGACCTTTCTGTTCCTCCAGCCGCCGTATTCTGTGATCAAATGCATAGGACAGTCAAAATGTACCAACGTAACTAGCGGTTCAATGCCATACTTACGGCACTCCCTGAAAATAGCTTCGTAAAATTTCAATCCTTCCTCATTAGGAAGTTCATCATCCCCGTTAGGAAAGATTCTGCTCCATGCGATAGAAAGACGGTAGGTTTTAAAGCCCATTTCCCCAAATAATTTTATATCATCAAGATAATGATGATACATATCAATCGATTTTTTTGCCGGGTAATAGTGTTCCTCATCAAAGTCAAACATTTTCTTTGCTCCGGTAACGACAGCCCAGCGGTCTTTGCCATGCGGAACCACGTCCACATTGGCAAGTCCCCTGCCTCCCTCTGCATATCCTCCTTCGCATTGGTTGGCAGCAGTTGCACCGCCCCATAAAAAATCCTCTCTAAACGCCATACGATAACTCCTTTCCTATATATTTATCTGCCCATGGTATTTGGACACAAAGATCATGAAAGGGCAGCTGCTCTCTCAATTCCGATCAGGCAATCTTCTGTAGTGACCTTCTTGTCTTTCCACAAAATCATACCGTCACGTTCACTTAAATTTGTAATCAATACCGGCGTCACCAATGAATATCCTTTCGAATGTATAAAATCAATATCAAACTCCAATAATACCTGGCCTTTTTTTACTCTCTGTCCCTGCTCGGCCTTTGCAGTGAAGCCTTCGCCCTCTAATCTTGTGGTATCCATTCCAACGTGAATCAGAATCTCCAAACCATTGTCAGCTTTGATGCCCAAAGCATGTTTTGTATGAAAAAAAGCACTGATCACACCGTCTGCCGGAGAAACAATAACTCCTTTTGATGGCTTTACCGCGATCCCCTTACCCAAAGTACCGCTGGAGAATGCTGCATCTTCCAGATTTTCCAATGGAATAATATCACCTTCTACCGGAGAAAGAACCTCTAGGGAAAGAAGCTTTGCAGGACTATCTTGTGTCCCTGCCGATGTGTCTGTTCCCTCACCATCCTCTGCCGGCGTCTCTTTATCATTCCAGAAGAAGAAAGTAAGTAAAAATCCAACCAGGGAAGAAACGGCGATACAGATAAAGGAAGTAACCATTCCGCTTGCATCTCCTGTTGCAGTATTAATATAGTTTACCACCCCAAAGATTCCAAGGCCGCCCATAGTATAAGAAGATGCATTCATCGTAGTCATAATAGCTCCGCCTACCGCACCACCGATCATGGAGTAAATAAAGGGCAGCTTTTTCGGAAGGGTAATACCATAAATCGCAGGCTCCGTCACACCGCAGATACCGGAAACAACGGCGGGAATGCAAAGTGATTTTGTTTTCTTATCCTTGAGTTTAAAGTACATGGCAAGCACACAGGCAGTCTGCGCAAAGCTTGCGCCATACATACCACTTAATATGTTGATATATCCCAGTTCAGCCAACTGAATGAACGCCAAAGGAATCAAAGCCCAATGGAGGCCAAAAATAACCAATACCTGCCAGAAGAATCCCGTCAGAATACCGAATAGAATCGGAGAAGCTGCAAAGAGGGCAGAAAATCCTGAGTTTAAGAAGCTTGTCAGGATGGATATTACCGGCCCTATGACCAAAAATCCCGCAACCATGGATACAAGCATAACAACAAACGGAACGAAAAAATTTTGAAGCATCTCCGGAATTATTTTTTTTGCAAACTTCTGTACATAGCTTGCAAACCAGACCACAATAATAACCGGAATGACACTGCTTAAATAGTTATTCGCTACCCAGGGCACACCAAACGCCTTTAAGTAATAAGCGCTGTGGAAAACACTTCCTTCAAACAGCACGCCAAGGACGTCTCCTCCTGACAGGGCAGATAACTGGATGCCCGGATAACACAGGGCCGCACCAAGGGCCATGCCCGTCATCCGGTTTACATTAAATTTACCCGCTGCAGTAAAGCCAATGATGATGGGCATAAACTGGAACACAGAATCACCGATGGCATTAAGCATTGCATAGGTACCTGACGTAGTGGAAAAAACGCCGAGAAATACCAAAAGTGCGCATATACCCTTTATGATACCGCCTGCTGAGAGAATCCCTAAGAATGGCTGGAAGCAGCCGCTGATCGTATCAATCAGCTTATCAAACAGTTTTTTATTGCCCGCATCCGCATCTGCCCCTCCTTCGCTGCTGATTCCCGCCGCCTGGCAAACCTCTTCGTAAACGGCAGGTACATGATTGCCGATAACCACCTGGTATTGTCCGCCGCTTTTCATAACCGTAACGACTCCATCCATTTTCTTTAGGACATCATCGTGTGCCTTGCTCTCATCCTTTAACTGAAAACGAAGGCGGGTAATACAATGGGTCAAAGACGCAATATTTTCTTTCCCTCCAACTTCTTTGACAATTTTCTTTGCCAGTTCCTCATATTTTCCCATGGCAAATCTCCCCTTTCTAGTTTGTTTTTATATTGCCATCAAGGATCTTTATGATATGGATCGCCAGATATAATCCTTCCTGCTCTGTAAAGCAATATTGATAATGGATCCAAAAAAAATCCCTGATTTTTTTTACACACTGAAACGTAGCTTCATACCGTTCGCTTAAGTGGTCTTTTAATATCTCGCTCATATCGGCATCATTTAATTGAGACCCCTGGAATATCCGTTGAGCCAGAACACGCAAGTGAGTTACAAAGCGGTAATAGGCATAACTTTCTTCGTCATAATCAATTAAAAAATGATATTTCACTATGTTTAAAATCTCACCAATGAGTTTTGTTATCTTCCCTGCATGTTCCATACCGGATTCCAATTCTGCATTGACAAAATGCATGGCAAGAGTTGCCGCTTCATGATCATCATACAAGGTATCATAAAGCTTATTAAATTCTGCCACCAGCTCCCTGCTCAACCGGAACTCATCCTGATACATCTTCCGGATATCCCAAAGCATTCTGTTCTCCAGGTAAGCCCCCAGCTTCCCACGTGCAACCATGCTGTTTAAATGGTCTGCCAGGGATATGACAAGAGAATTCTGTAAGGTACGGTTTAAGTCCTCTTTGGCTTTTGAAACAAAACGGCCGGCCAATTCAAAAATCACACCCGGTATTTCCGAAAATAGCTGGGTATACTGATCAAGCTGTGAGCGATCATCTAAAATGAATATTTTATCAATCATTTCACGTGATATCTCCTCATTTTTATGGGATAAATGAGCGATTCCTTTTCCCATGACAACCAGTTCCCGCTCCTGTCCGTCTAAGACCAGTGCGGCATTATTGTTTAAAAATTTGACAATCTTCATCTTCCTGATCCCCCCAAAAAAGAAAACCCACCTGATTCCAGGGATAAAAATCCCCGGAACCAAGCAGGTTTCGTATATGTTCAAGCCATATTCACGATCCAACTGTGCTTCCTGATATAATATTAACTAGCTTTCTTCTATTTGCTTTTGATTTGGGTTTGCTTTTTGTCTGTCAGCACCCCCTTAATGATTGAATAAATATTAACATGCCTATTTTTTTAAGTCAACATTTTTTTAACTTTTTTCTTGTCAATTATATTTATTTTTCAAAATAACTTATGGGTTTTTAAAATATCATCATCATTTTAACTATTAAAATCACTTTATCAGTGTGCCAATTTATACGAAATGACTTTTTCAATTCAGATACAAGCTAAGGTATTTCTCTGTTTAATGTTCGATACATTCTCATGATACTCATAATCTTACATAAAAAAATAATTCCATTAAATCTTTCACATCTTGGTTGACAAACAGGCAATCCGTGCATATAATGTTCTGTAATCTCTTTGCACTGCATTACATCCAATTGTGGATGCGAGATCAACGGTACAAACTGAGCAGGCGATGAACCTTTTTGCAAAGGTCATGGGGCCGGGCCGCCTAATAAGTGGCAACAGATTGCAATGACTGCACATCTGTGGGACAGTAGTATGGTCTATGAGTTGTTATCTTTTTAACTCCTCATAAAAAGGCGCATTTTTGCGTCGTCCATCCGGTTATGAGAACATTTTCTTGTTTTCATAATGTGTTCCATAGGTGTATTTTTTTATACAAAAATGGAACAAAGACCCCGAAAATGGAGTGCCATAGAGCTATCAAACGAACGCCGAAAGGCTAAAACGGAGGTAACTTTTATGACAAACAACAAATGGAACATGGCGGGTTTAACATCTGCCGAAGCAAAGCGATTGCAGGAACAATATGGCAAAAACGAATTGACACCGCAGAAAATGGAGAGCTTTTTTAAGAAGGTCTTTCACATTATCTGTGAGCCAATGTTTTTGCTGCTGATTGTTGCTGCAATCATCTATTTTATTCTGGGTGAACCCAGGGACGGTACCATCATGCTTGTCTTTGTAGTGGGCATTATCAGCATTGATGTGATACAGGAATGGAAAACTGACAAAACACTTCATGCGCTGAAGGATTTATCTGCACCTCATGTGACGGTAATCCGCGATGGCGGTGAACAGACCATTGCCAGTGTTGATCTTGTTCCCGGTGACCTAATGACAATCTGTGAGGGCGTTAAAATCCCAGCAGACGGCATGATAGTCAAGTGTAACGACCTATGCGTAGATGAATCCTCTCTCACCGGCGAAGCTGAGGGTGTTTGGAAGTTATGCGCAGATGAATCCTCCTTCCTCTGTGAAGCAGAGGGGTTATGGAAGCTGTCAGCAGATCAAACTGATTCATCTGAAGACTACTGGCGCCGGGACTATTGTTATGCAGGTACCCTGGTCACCCAGGGCACGGCAACTATTTGTGTAGATAAAATCGGCGCTGCAACGGAATACGGCAAGATCGGTGCAAATGTGGCCGCGGCTCCTAATGAAGATACTCCTTTACAAAAACAAACCCGCAGTCTTGTTAAGCTATGTGCGGGAATCGCTGCAGTGCTGTTTGCCCTTGTAGCATTATTTACATGGTTCAATATTCCGGACCATACCTTTCACGACCGGCTGATTGAAAGCATTCTATCCGGCATTACCCTTGCCATGGCAATGATACCGGAGGAATTTCCGGTTATTCTTACTGTTTTTCTTTCTATGGGTGCTTGGAGGCTTGCTAAAAAGCAGTCTTTGGTGCGTAAGCTGCCCTCTGTGGAAACATTGGGTGCGATATCAGTCCTTTGTGTCGATAAAACCGGTACCATTACTATGAATCAAATGACAGTGCAGGATGTATGGGCACTGGATGGAAATGATTATGCATTATGTGAAACCATGGGGCTTGGCTGTGAAACAGACGCTTATGATCCCATGGAAAAAGCCATGCTTTCCCATTGCACCAATCTTGGCATCACAAGAGAGCATCTTTTTAACGGGGAACTGGTCAGTGAATACGCATTTACCAATGAGCTTAAAATGATGGGACATATCTGGCGCCGAAACGGTGAGCTGATCATTGCGGCAAAAGGTTCTCCTGAACGGATTCTGACCATCTGTAATCTCAGCAATGAAGACAGAGAAACCGTAGATAATAAAATCATGGAAATGTCCATGGAAGGTCTTCGTGTCATTGCAGTCGCTGCTGCTAACCCCCAAAGTGAAGCAGAGATTCCGGCTGAGATCAACGGCTGTTCCTTGACATTTTGCGGCTTGATCGGGCTTGCCGATCCACCCCGGGAAAGTGTAAAAGCAGACATAGCCGTCTGCAGCAAGGCCGGTATCCGTGTGGTGATGATTACGGGTGACAATGGCATTACCGCTTCTTCCATTGCCAAGAAAATCAATATGCCTGACAGCGACCATATCATTACAGGGGATATGCTTAATGAAATGAGCGATGAAGAACTTCGTGATAAAGTTAAAGATGTTTCGATCTTCTCCCGTGTTGTACCGGAACACAAAATGCGGATCGTTAAGGCATTTAAGGAAAACGGAGAGATTGTTGCCATGACAGGTGATGGAGTGAATGATGCTCCTGCAATGAAATACGCCGATATTGGTATTGCCATGGGAAAGCGGGGCAGTGAGGTTTCCCGTGAAGCCGCCGGTCTGATCCTGATGGATGATAATTTTACCACGATTGTGGAGACTGTGAAGGATGGCAGACGTATTTATGACAACATCCGCAAAGCGGTAGGCTATGTATTTACCATCCACATCCCGATTGCATTTGCTTCCCTGCTTGCCCCTATGCTTGGCATTGATCCCGCTTCACTTCTGCTCATGCCGCTGCATGTTGTTCTTATGGAGCTGTTAATTGACCCGACCTGCTCCATTGTGCTGGAGCGGCAGCCTGCTGAAATGGATATAATGACACGAAAGCCGCGTGATCCGAAAGAAAAGATGCTCACTCCGGCCCTTCTCTTTAAAAGCGTCCTGCAGGGTCTGATTATTTTTGCCGTTTCATTTGGCACCTATTATACCTTACTTGACGGAAATGAAGCAAACGCACCCACAGCCCGTGCCATGGGGCTTACCATCATTATGCTTTCCAATCTGTTCCTGGTACAGGTCAACAGCTCAGACCACGATTTTGCAATTCAGTCCATAAAACGTCTTGTAAAAGATAAAGTGATGTGGGCAGCGATCTTTGGAACAGTTGCAATGCTGGGGATTATTTTGTATTCTCCATTAAATACGTTTTTAAAGCTGGCTCCGCTGGCTCCAGCCATGCTTTTCACTGCCATAGGCATTGCTGTTTTTGCAGTATTCTGGTATGAAGCAGTAAAGCTGATTAAAAGATGTAAAAAAAATGATGTAACATGAAACGATAAGTGTTAAAATATAAAATGCAAAGATAAAAACACAGTTCCGGTTGGTAGTCCGGACGCAGTGAAAGCTGTCAGTAACCTGCCTCCTTGGTTGTCCGTTCTTTGTAAGGCATTTAAAAGGAGGAATTCATCATGAGAAAGACTGGTTCCAGGCTGACTGTATTCTTTGAGGAACCCTTTTGGGTAGGCATCTGTGAGCGTGAATTTGAAGGCAGATATGAAGCATGCAAAATCACCTTTGGAGCTGAACCAAAAGACTACGAGATCTACGATTTCATACTCAAAAACTATAACAGGTTTCGGTTCAGCCCATCTCTGGAAGCGTCACCAATAACTGAACGGCGCATCAATCCCAAGAGAATGCAGAGGGATATTGAGAAACATCTGCAAGACAACGGGGTTGGAACAAAGGCGCAGCAGGCTTTGAAGCTTCAACAGGAGCAGGTAAAATCGGAACGCAAATCCCGTTCCCGTGAACAGAGGGAAGCTGAGAAAGAACGCCAATTTGAACTGCGGCAGGAAAAACGTAAGGAAAAACACAGGGGGCATTGAGCCTCCCTGTGTTTTTCTTCTACATTTGCCGGTAACGATATGCTATATAAACGGCATGACGACGGAGTTGCCGCTGTCCGCTATGATCTCTTATTTAACAATTGGTACCGTAATCCATAATCCGTACTGTACCATATCAGCATTCCACGTTCCCGTTTGGGAATGCGCACATTTAAATTCCATTCCGGATATTGCTTAATGATCTGGAGACGGTCCCCGGAAGCCAAAGCCACAAAGGAAATGTAATGCTCTTTATCCATTGGGTGTTCACTGGTGATATACCAGTCATCTTCTGCCAGGTGTACAGTCAGTCTCTCGCCTTCTTCGGCTTTTTTCAAGGTCTGAGCTGCTAATTTTTTGCCGCAGCATGAGACTTCCGCCTCTCCCGTGCAGAGCGTTATATTCTGACATGTGGGACAAACGAAATATTTTGTATTTTTCATATTACCTCCTGCAAAATTGTTGGGAGTCATATCACCGGCCAGCAAATTCATGATCTCAATCCCTAAAATACGGGAAAGCTCCGGTATAAGAGAAATATCAGGCAGACCCAGGCCCCTCTCCCACTTGGAAATGGTTTTATCGCTAAGGTTCATTTTATCCGCAAGTTCCCTTTGTGTCATACGGAGCTCCTGACGTAAGGTGCGGATTATGCTGCCTACTCTGCTGGTTTCCATGCTTTACCTCCTTATCTGGAATTAAAGATCCGGGTTTTGATTTTTTTCCAGCCACAATTCCAAAAGTGTATTAACATCGTCAGAAAATTCACGATCCGACTGTGTTTCATTTCTTTCTAGTTCTTCAATAACTTCAAAGGAAAATCCGGCTGCCCCGGTCTCCTTCCACGCATCCATCATACTTGGTTCAGGACATGAATCCGTTGACACAAAAAAATGAAACCGGTTTTTTGCCCCCTGCATATCTTCAGTTGCCCGGAACCATACTTCATCCCTATCCTTGCATTTAATACAATATACGCCCCCGACTATTTTTCTATTTTGATATTGCTCTTTCAGAGCTTTTCTTGAAGACTTATCCATTTTGTTTCACCATCTTTCTTAGATTAAGTGTTTCTTCTCCGCATACCATTGTAGTTGTTCGTCGTGGGGTTTTCAATCTACGCTCCGTAGAGTTACCTCTATCAGAATTTCTGCATCACATAATTTGACAAAATAACGCCTTTTCGTTCTACCTGCTGTTCCTTGATAACCCGATACCCGCGAGATTCAAAAAACGGCTTCGCAGTTATGGAAGCATGTGTTGTTACCGGACCGTCAGGGTAACCTGCTTCCAGCCGGTCACAAAGGGCGGTTGCAATTCCCTGCCCCTGATAGTTCTTATGGACATAGAGGCGGTCAAGATAGCCGGTGCTATCCATATCCCCAAATCCGACGACCATACCGTTTTTCTCAGCCACAAGCGTATAATGCTCCAAAAATGAACGGTCCCAGGCAGCCCTGTCAATGTCTTTTGATGACCACGCATCAAGCTGCTCCTTTGTGTAGTCCCTGGAGCATATTTTATGGACCGTATCATAAAACAATACTGTCATTTCCTCAATATCTTTTGAATCATATTCCCTGATTGTCATTTTCTCTCCCAACCTATGCAGTTCTTTTGCCACTATTTGACGGCCGCAGTATCAAACGATGCTTCCGAAGTCTTATGGGTATTTTACCACAAACATGTTCGAACTGCTATCCTAAAGAAAAAAAGAGGGCATCCCAAAAGACATTCATAGACTTTTGGAATACCCTCGTTTATTTAACTGGAACTATCTGAAGAACTGCATGAACTGTTGTACGATCCCCTGTGTCATGACGTCTGCCATTTCCAGAGCGCCTCTCTCAATGTCTGCGAATATATTGATGCTGTCTTCATAACTCTGTGTCAGAATATCATTGGCTTCCGTCTTTGTCAATGCCAGGTGATTATAAAGCATTTCCTGCCAGTCATCGACCGACCAATTAGGATTAATATTGGATAGGAAGGTTGCAATCTGATCTGCGTTTTCATACCAGCGTTTTTCCGCATCGGAGGCAGCATCAACGTTGCCTTCCTTCATCGCCATAACAAGTTCATTGGCAGTAGTAAGGTGAGTTGTCAACAGCTCTGCAAATTTTGCGGCTGTATCCTGCCCATAGAACGATACCAATACTTCTTCAAAATCAGTAGGATTCTGAAGGAGACGATCTGTTGTGAATTTTACACTCGGAAGATCAAAAGCTACACCCTCAATAACCATTCTCGTCCAGTATACATGCTGTAACCATAAAAGCCTAAGATAATTACTTACATTTTGCTCCGTCTCGGTGATACAAGCGGGGGCAGTTGGCTGTGGCATTGGCATTGGCTGCGG
>Ga0213825_1000175_pt1 | contig 48472 bp, 52 predicted proteins | sample MC6MC0900MG_FD_179896 | JGI IMG/M metagenome (GOLD analysis project Ga0213825, IMG submission 179896) | Enriched soil aggregate microbial communities from Iowa State University, Ames, United States - MC6-MC0900-MG | ecosystem: Environmental > Terrestrial > Soil > Unclassified | place: USA: Iowa...
TTGGCGAATTATTGTTAGAAACATTTATTGATAAAAAATATATAGCTAAAGATAAGCCCATAAATAAACATTTTTACATCACGGAAAAAGGACAAAAAGAATTTACTAAAATGGGACTTGACCTTTCGCAAATAAAACATGAAAAATTATGAGCATAATTAGTAATTACGACAATTTCTTTTTGCCATCAGACAACTTAGACTCTGCTAAAGAATTTTATAAAAACAAACTCGGACTTGATATTAAGTTTGACTTTTCGGAAATGGTAATGATTGCTTTTAAAGTTGGTGATAACGAGCCTGCCATCATTTTATGTAAAGACGAAAATGTAAAACCTGCAATTTGGTTTACTGTTGACAATGTAAAGAAAGCGTATAAAGAACTCAAAGCAAAAGGAATTGACTTTTTAAGTGAGCCTTTTGAAATACATACTGGAATTAGCGTTGAATTTCATGACCCGTTTGGCAACAAATTGGGACTAACAGATTATACAAAAATGCCTAAAAATAGCGGAGAATAAAATTGAAACTGCAAAATACAGACAGACAAGTGTGCCATGTACCAACACGATTTTGGCAAAAGTGTTGGCTCAGTACTCCTCAGTACTACTTATAATTAATAAGCATGTGCTTTAGTTATTAGCGTTTGTGATAAGCCTGCCCATCGCATATGTGCCAATTGTTAGCAAAAGGGATAGCGGGCGACAGAACAGGAATAAAAATACAATGGAAATGGCAGTACCGAAAGAAAAAAACGAATTACAAAAAGCGATCGTTGACAACTACAAAAAGTTGACAAACGAATTTGCTAACATTCCAATTCACCTAACCAATAAAAAAGAACTTGAAGGGTATACAAAAAACACGCTAATGAGTATTGAAAACCTTGTTGCTTATCTTGTTGGTTGGGGATAATTGGTTTTGAAGTGGAACGACAGGAAAAGTAAAGGATTTGAAGTTGACTTTCCAGAAACGGGTTTTAAATGGAATGAACTGGGACTACTTGCAAAAAAATTTTACAGTGACTACGAGAAAGTTGACTTCAAAACTCTTACCGAAAAACTTGACAAGACGACAAACGAAATATTGCAATTGATTGAAAGCAAAACGAACGTAGAACTTTATGAAATGGCTTGGTATGACAAATGGACTTTTGGAAAAATGATACAGCTTAATACTTCTTCACCATTGAAAAACGCAAAGGACAGAATACAAAAATGGAAGAAAACGAAACAATTGAACTGACAAGAATGCCAGCCACTAACTGTGTGTATAAAAATTGTGGTTCAGTGCTAAATCAAGGTTCTGTTGTTTTAATAAAAGTGCGTACCAAACTGAAAGTGAAATGCTTTTTATTAGCTACTTCTTATACACGCAAAACATTAGCGGTAAGATAAAAGAGCGCAACAGACACAACACAATGGCGATAGAATGAATTTAGAAACTATAAAAAAATATTCCCTTAGCTGTTTCCTCTTGACACTACCAATTATGGCATGGAATATTGCCTTGACAAATAAATTGCCCAAAGACTTTCAGCCCGATATATTTTGGAAAGACATTCCGGCTTTGTTGACATATGCTGAAAATATTTCAAGGACATTGATTTTCATGCTTACTCTACTGATGCCTTTAAGTATTTCAACATTCAAACAGAAACGGGGACTTATTTTATATGTAGGCGGGACAATATTATATTTTGCCTCCTGGCTTGTCTTGATTTACTTTCCTGACAGCAGATGGAGTACTAATGTCTTTGGATTTATGGCACCTGCATACACTCCATTGTTATGGCTAATAGGAATTGGAATGATTGGAAATTCATTTTATTTCAATCTGCCCTATAGACGTTGGTTTTTTATTTTGACTGCAATCATATTTCTGTTGTTTCATAATTTCCACACAATGACAATATATTTCAGGACTCATTAATTGACATGGGATAAATAAAAATAAGAAGTATTTACGTAAACCTATGCTAGTACAAGACACCTTTTAGATAGACAAAAGAGAGCTTCATTTTAATACCGACGCTTAAACTTAATATTACATTTTTGAAGTTAACGCTATTGCACTACTTCATAGAAAGCTGTTTTACAATTGCATATTTTTTCTTAACTTCATACAAAATTAAAATTGCGTATTATGAAAAAATCAGTTTCATAATCAGCGATGCTCATTGCGGCATTGGTTATGATTTGTTCCTGTGGGGACAAAAAAGCAAATGGCAAAGACGATGGTGCAGCCGAAATTGAAAATACGAACCTTGTTGCAAGCGGAACGTATATGGGAACTGCCAAGGAAGTTGATCCGGAAGAGCAGGAAATTTATGTAGAGACTGCGGACGGAAAAATTTTGGAGCTTTATTTTAACGAAGCTACCAAACTTACAAAAGCAGGAAAAGATGTTGCTTTCGGTGAGCTTAAAAAAGGCAACAGTTTAGAAGTAACCGTAGAGAATAACGGCAACAGTCTAAAACCTATTGAGGTTAAGATTCTGAATTAATTTAATTGCCAAGTTCTCCACAAGATTATTAATTCAACATTAAAATACCACCCCCTTTAGCGTTTAGCTTCAGGGGGTGGTTTTGTGTTTATGCTTTGATGTAGCAATTAAGTCTTATCTCTCATTTGAGAAAAATATGTATTACAAATCTACAACTCTGTATCTGCCCGAAACGGTTCTATATGAATTAAAACATGTCCTAAGTCAGGTATTTTGTACCTTAAATAATCTTTTAAGCGATGTGCTGTATCATGCCCCTGGGTAACTGTAAGATTACCACTTACCATAGCGTGCAAATCTACATGGTACTTTGAGCCTGACTTTCTAACAAAACATTTTTCCGTACCTTTAATTCCTTCAACTTCTACAGACCTTTTCTTTATTTCATTTATGAGATCCTGATAAACATTTTCATCCATTATTTCCCCAAAAGCCGGACGGAAGATAAGGTAGCAATTGTAAAGAATGAACCCGGAAGCTAAGAGCGCTGCAAAGTCATCAGCACTTTCATATCCTTTTCCAAGAATCAGTGCGATAGAAATTCCAAGAAATGCTGCAACTGAAGTTATAGCGTCACTTCGATGATGCCATGCATCTGCTTTTAATGATGAGCTGTTTGTTTCCTTACTTTTTTTAATTACAAACCTGTATGATGCCTCTTTCCAAATAATAATTGCTCCCAGTACAAATAATGTCCAGGGCTTAGGAAGTTCATGCGGTGTACCAATATTCTGTATACTTTCATAAGCTATTATGGTTGCAGAAATAATCAGGAAACCTACTACTGCAAAAGTAACAAGAGGTTCGATTCTGCCATGACCGTAGGGATGATTGTTGTCAGCAGGCCGCTGTGCATACTTTAGTCCGAATAATACCAGAAAAGAAGAAAATATATCGGCAGTTGATTCAATAGCATCTGCAATCAATGCATAAGAATTTCCGAAATAACCTGCAAGATATTTCAATAAAGCCAGCAGGAAATTACCTATGATACTAAAATAAGTAGCTTTTACAGCCTGTTTTTCTCTTGTATCTTCCATAATTATTCTTCCGTCTTATTTTTAAGAGCCATGAGTAAAGCATACGCTCCTTTACCGACTATACTTCTATTAAGTAATGAATTGTGGTTTTGTATTGAGACCCATCCTCCATTAGTAGTACCCGTTTGAACTTCAATCATACGGAATTTTCCAGATGCTATTTGTTCAAAAACATAGTTCTTCCCTTCAAAAGATACAACAGCATCTTCCGGCAAAGTAAAAGCATCAATATTCTCCAAATCAATCAAGGCATTAATATACAGTCCGTTCACCAATTCTGATGTATTTGCACTAATCAATTTAGCAATAACTTCAGTGCTGCCGTCTTCTAAAATACTGTTGCCTTTGGTTATAATTTTTGCATTAAACTTGTTATCTGCATTACCGTTTGTAAAAACCGTTACATTTTGACCAATTGCTATTTTTGGAAGATCTTTTTCGAAAACCTTTATCTTTAGTATCAAACCTTGCGGATTTATCAATTCTACCAATTCGTCTGACGGTGCTACATATTTGCCCTTATTTACATTTACATGGCTTACAACCCCACTAAACGGAGCTACGATACTTATACTTCTTTGAATTTTGCCAGCTGATAACTTTGATGGATTTATGTTTAACAGCCTTAGTTTTTCTTCCAATCCGTTTTTTACGGCCAGTAAGGATTTATACTCTGTTTCGGCCTGCTGCATTAATTTATCGCTTGTAGATTTACTTATGTTCAATTCTTTTTGGCGATTATAATTTGGTGCAGCACTTAACAATTGCGCCTGTGTTGTTAAATAATCTTGTTGAATATCAATGAACTGATTATCTTCTATAATCACGATTACATCACCTTTCTTAACAGATTTTCCCGGCAAAACACGAATTGATTTTACATGTCCGCCCAGGGCACTCGAGATCGATACTTTAGAATCGGGATCTACATCAACCTTACCGTTTAATTGCAACGTACCAGAAACCTGCTTTTTCTCCATCTTAACAGTACTAAGTTCAATTGACTTCAGCTGTTTTTTTGTTAATACCAACTCATTCTGAGTAATTTGGGATGCTGGTTTTAATGTTTGATCTATAACTGCTTCTTTTTTACAAGACAGCATAAAAAGAGCACTGCATATTATGAATAGATATTTCATTTAATTTTTATTTAGCGTATAATATATAATTTAACTGAGCAACCGATTGGTTGTATTGATTTAGAGTCTCGAAATAATTACTTTGAATGGTAATTGCCTGATTATTTAGCATAATCCACTGTAGGTAATCTATTTCACCGGCTGCAAACTGCTCTTGAGCCGTTTTAAATATTAATTCAGCGTTGGGAAGCTGCTTTTCTTTATAATCAGTCAGAATTTCTTTTTGCGTGTAATAATTTTCTAAAGATTCCTGCAGTTTATTTTTAAAAAGCAATAATTGATAAGTATACTCGTTTTCTACTATTTCTACTTTTTTTCTGCTAGCATTCACCACAGCTTTTTGTGCTTTTGTAAAAACGGGAATACCAATTCCCAACTGAACAGAATTGAACATTCCTTTATTAATATCGTTCATGGTTTGTGTGTAATACCCTACACTTAAATTGGGTAAAAATTTTGCTTTCTCTAATTTAACAGCCGCTTCATTACTAATTATTTGCTGTTTTAATAATTGTAATTCGGGATGATCTAAGTTATTATCTGCAAGTAATTGTTCCTTTTTTATCTCGCTGATAATTTCTCCTTTGGGCTGATAAGTTTCATTAGAATTTAATAATATCTGAAATTTTAAAAGTGTGATATCGTACACCGTCTTTAATTCTTTTAACTGAATTTTTATTTGTGAACGCTGCAAATCGGCCGATGTTTTTTCCATTACATTTGCTTCACCATGTGTTAAGCGATTGGATGTTTTTTCTAAAAAATCAACAAAAAGAGTATCAACTCGTTCTAATAACTCTTGTTTCTCGGTAAGAATCAATAATCGGTAAAAAATTTCGGTTACTTCTTTTTCCAAATTAGCCGCCGTAATTTTTTCATTTACAACTGCTTCTTGCCATTGTTGATTTAAAAAGTCTTTTTTTCTATTATAAACCGTAGGAAAAGAAATTTCCTGACTAAAGCCTATTTTATAATCGTTTGACAAACTGTTGATTCTGCCAAATTCTCCCGAAACAGATGTTTGAGGAATATCTAAATAACTTTCTTTTAATTTTTGTTGATACTGCGTTTGTAAAGCACTGTTTTTTAAAACTAAACTGTTTTCATTCGCAATGCTTAAAGCTTGTTGTAACGTAATTTTTTGTTGTGCATAACTACTTGTTAAACTGCATAATAACAAAATAATTACAGCTATAGAATTGGTCATTTTTCTACGTTTTTTAGGTCTGGATATTTTTTCGAATAAAATATAAAGTATGGGTAGTACGAATAAGGTTAAGAAAGTTGCCAGCATTAAACCACCAATCACTACTGTTGCCAGCGGACGCTGCACTTCGGCACCCGAACCATTGCTTATTGCCATTGGTAAAAAACCTAACGATGCTACAAAAGCCGTCATTAATACCGGACGCAACCGTACTTTTGTTCCTAACAGCACAATGCGTGTTGTATTTGCAATTCCACTATCTTTTAAACGGTTAAACTCGGCAATCAACACAATACCATTAAGTACTGCCACACCAAACAGTGCAATAAAACCAACGCCTGCACTTATACTAAAAGGCATGCCGCGCAAAGCTAAGAAGTAGACACCGCCAATTGCAGATAACGGAATAGCGGTATAAATTAACAGACTGTATTTTATAGATCTAAATGCAAAGTACAGCAACAGAAAAATTAAAGCCAATGATACCGGTACAGCAATTCCCAAACGGGCTTTTGCCTGATTTAAATTTTCAAACGCACCACCGTAAGAAATGGTATAGCCGGTTGGCAATTTAATTTGGGCTTCTACTTTATTTTGCAGTTCTTCTACAATACTTTGTACATCGCGGTTTCTTACATTAAAGCCTACCACTATTCTGCGTTTGGTATCTTCTCTCTGGATTTGGTTTGGACTGTTTTTTAAATCAACCTTTGCAAGTTGTGCCAAAGGTATTTGTGTTCCGTTGTTTGCAGGAATTAAAATATTTCTGATATCGTCGATATTTTTTCGCTTGGTATCATCCAATCTAACCACAAGATTAAATCTGCGTTCACCTTCAAAAACCATTCCCGCACTTTGACCTGCCAACGCTGTATTTACAATACGGTTAACATCGGCTATATCTAAATTATAACGGGCAATTGTATTGCGGTCCATTTCTATAACAACCTGCGGCATACCGCTTACAGGTTCTATGTAGAGGTCTTGTGCACCTTGAACAGTTTGAATGATCGCACCCAGTTTTTGAGCATTTAATGCAAGCGAATCCAGATCTTCACCAAATATCTTACAAACAACATCCTGGCGTGCACCTGTCATTAACTCGTTAAAACGCATCTGTACCGGAAATTGAAAGCCCGCCGTTAGCCCAGGAATGGTATGGATTGCCTTGCTCATTTTCTCTGATAATTCGGGAAATGTTTTAGCCGATGTCCATTCCTTTTTGGGTTTCAATACGATAATCATATCACCCGCATCCATAGGCATTGGTTCGGTAGGTATTTCGGCACTTCCAATTTTTGTTACCACTTTTTCAACTTCAGGAAACTGATCTTTAAGTATTTTCGCTGCCTTACTTGTATACTCAATAGTGGTATTAATGTTGCTTCCGGGTAAAATACGAGCCTCTACCGCAAAATCACCTTCTTCTAAAGATGGTATAAACTCACCCCCCATTCCAGATAATACTACAACCGCTCCCACAAACAATGTAGCCACTATACCCAATATCACTTTTGGAATACGCAGTGCTTTTATAAGGTATTTTTGATGGAAGTTTTCTACCTTGCCCATAACCCTGTCTGAAAGGTTTGGTCGTTCTTTTTTCTTCTTACTTAAAATTAGGGAGCTCATCATTGGAACATAAGTAAGCGATAAAATGAATGCCCCGATTAAAGCAAATGCAACTGTCTGCGCCATAGGCTTGAACATTTTACCTTCGATACCGCTTAATGTAAATATGGGCAGATAAACTATTAAAATAATGATTTGACCAAACACCGCACTGTTAACCATTTTTGTTGCAGATGACACAACCTGATTATCCATTTCACTGTTGCTGAGACGGTTATTCATTCCGAACTTTTTACGGTGCGCCAATTGGTGCATAACGGCTTCTACAATAATAACAGCACCGTCTACTATCAAACCAAAATCTAAGGCGCCCAAACTCATAAGATTACCACCTACGCCAAACATATTCATCATAATTATGGCAAATAGCATTGATAGCGGAATTACAGATGCTACCAGAAAACCGGCACGGAAATTACCCAAAAACACAACCAGAACAAATACAACGATCAATGCACCTTCTGCCAGATTTGTTTTAACGGTACTTATGGTATTATCTACCATTTTTGCCCGATCTAAAAAAGGTTCTATTACAACACCTTCGGGTAATGTTTTCTGAATTTCGGTAAAGCGTTCTTTTATATTCTGAACCACATCGTTACTGTTGGCTCCTTTAAGCATCATAACTATTGCTCCAGATACTTCGCCCTGATCATTATACGTCATTGCACCGTAACGTATAGCAAAACCAATGTTTACTTTGGCAACATCGCGAACAAAAACCGGTGTTCCCGAATTTGACTGTTTAACCTTAATATTCTCGATATCCTGGATAGATCCTATTAAACCTTCGCTGCGAATAAATAATACCGCCGGACCTTTTTCTATATAAGCTCCACCTGTATTTTGGTTGTTTTTTTCTAAAGCAGAAAACACATCGTTTATGGTAAGGTTATGCGCCTGTAATTGCTGCGGATTTATCGATATTTCGAATTGCTTTAATTTCCCTCCAAAACTATTTACATCGGCAACTCCTTTTACGCCCAATAACTGCCGTCTTACAATCCAGTCCTGTATGGTGCGTAATTCTGTTTCATCATATTTGTGTTCGTAACCTTCTTTAGCACGAACTACATACTGATAAATTTCTCCTAATCCGGTAGAAATAGGACCCATTTCCGGTGCTCCAATTCCATCAGGTATCTGATCTTTTACCTGTTGCAACCGTTCGGCTACCTGCTGGCGAGCCCAGTATATATCGGTATCGTCATCAAAAACAATGGTTACCAGCGATAAACCAAAACGCGAAAAACTACGTATTTCTTCTATACCACTTATATTACTGTTTGCCTGTTCTACAGGAAAAGTCACCAAGCGTTCTATATCCAGTGCACCAAAAGACGGGGCTACCGTAATAACCTGTACCTGATTGTTGGTAATATCCGGTTGTGCATCAATTGGCAACTTTGTAGTTTCGTAAGTACCAAAAAACACTAAGGCTAAGGTAAATAGCCCTATAATGAGTTTGTTCCGTACGGAAAACTCAATTATTTTATTAAGCATTAAAATCTTCTTTAAATTACTATTAATCAAAACATATAGCATTACATCCCATCTTTTAGGATAGGATATATACTTTCAAAAAAAATTGATTAACAATATTTTGGCGGTTGCCAAATAGAAGATAAATAAGAATTAGGAATTGTACCCTGACTATAAAAAACAATTGTTTTAAAGTGTGTATCAAAAGTTATCTTATCGGGTAAGTTTAAGTTTTCGGCAGGAATAACCAGGATGTTCAGCAAATCGGAATGTTGCATAAACGGAAGCTTCATATCGGTTTCCCAATCGGCATCTTTTTCGTGTCCGCCGTAGTGATGAACTATATAATCCATAAAAGTCATACCATCATCTTCTTCTGTATGTTCAACGAAGTGGTTTATCAATACAGGAACTTTCAACAACTGAACCAATTCAGTTGTTGAAAAAAAATAGGCTGCAATTATAAATAGTACCAAAAACTTTTTCACTTTCGCAAAGCTACTAATTTTATTTTTTTTTGATTAAACTAACTTATTAAAATAATATTAAAACCTTGCTTCATTCGATTACCTATTAAAGCGCATGTGGTTTTGAGTTATATAAAGAAAGAAGTTTTCGAAGTTAACGGGATATAATCTAAGAATCAATTCTTGATAAATACCAATTTCCTCTTTTTGTTTTTGGGAGCGGTTTAAATTGGTTTTTATACAGGAAAAGGAGCAAGCAGGAATCAGTTTCTGGGATGCCCGCACTACCGTACTTTATCTTTATATCGACGATAATGATGCGGTTTTAGAAAAAGCCTCCATATTAGGATCAACAATTCTTTATCCTAAAAGCACTACCAGTGATTATGGCTTTGCAATAGCTGAAATTGAAGACAGCGAAGGAAACCGTATTTCAATAAGACAGATGCACAGGAGCTAATTTTAAGATTTAAAGCTATTTGCTATTTACGTTGAAACTTGTAATTTTTCGCTTTGATTAAATTATAATATAAAAAAGCACAGACTAGGCAAAAGTATTCCGTGCTTTTTTTACTTTTTCATCTCGCCCAGTCTTTCTATTTTTTTTAACCAATTTTCGCGAAGTTTTTCGTCGGATGTTTTTACAATTCCCAAGTAAGTTACCCTAACCGGTTTTACACCGCAAAATTCTAGTACTGATTTTTTGAGCTGATTCACACTTGGTCTTCCAAAGAAAAATCTGTAGTATACACCTGGCTGATCTAACGTTGTAATAATATGGGCCGTTTTTCCTGTTAAAAGTTTATCCCACCATACTGAATTTTCTCTGTAACGAAATGCCATACCCGGTAAAAATAACCTGTCTATAAAACCTTTTGTGACAGCGGGTAAGCCTCCCCACCATACAGGATGAATCCATACGAGATGATCTGCCCAGAGAATTTTCTGCCATGCCTCGGTTAGATCCGGTTCTAATTCCATCCTTTTTGTATATCCGAACTGAAGATTCGGATTAAAATTCAATTCCGATATAATGATTTCCTGAATTTGGGCTCCAGATTTCAACGCCCCATTTTTATATGATTCAGCAATCGCAAAGTTGAAAGATTCTTTGCTGGGATGACCGTTTATGATTAGTATTTTTTTCACGATATATTTTTTGACAAAATTATTAGCTACTGTAAAGCTATTAAAGGACAAATGTCTAAAAAGTAATAGCTTTTCTTATTCTACTTAAGTGGCGCTGTGTGATACCTAAATAAGAAGCCAAATACTGTAAGGGAATATCTTGTATATAATGTGCTTGATGATTTAAAAGATATTGATATCGATTGGTGGCGCTTTCTCTTTGTAGTTGGAAGAAACGCTTCTCTAATTCTAGATACTCTTGTTCTGCAACAATTTTTAAGAAAAGTACCCATTTAGGTTGTGTATTAGTCAATTGTTCTATGGTTTCTCTTTTGATTAGATATACCACTGCATTTGATACCGCCTGTATGTTCTCAGGGCTTCCTTTACCCGTGATAAAAGAAGAGTAAGAAGCTGCTGTTTCATTAGGAAATCTAAAACAATAAGTGGTGTCTTTACCATCATCTGTAATGTAAAAAGAGCGCAAGATACCCGATTCTATAAATGCTATGTGCTTACACATTTCTCCTTCTTTTATAAAGAAGTCATCTTTATTTATGATCTGTTGTACAAACAGTGATTCAATATGAACCAATTCTTCATCTGTAAAGAGTTCAAATTGCTTAAAGTAGTGTTGTATCATTTCTTAGTTGGGGTCTACTGATTTATTTATTTAAAAGTAATTAAATACATTTATAGAAAATACGCTTTATATTGATCAAGAAACATAACGACATTTTACAAGGACAGGTATTTACAAGTTTTGTAAAGCTCTATTATTGCTATTAAATAAAAAAAGTTCTTTATCAACAAGTATTGATAAAGAACGTTTTTAAATTAGTAACTATTTTAATCTATTAACGCCAACCTAATTCGGGCGCAATATGTTGTAAAATAGATTTTAGTATGTGAATATTATAGTCAACACCCAACGTGTTTGGAATAGTCAACAATAAAGTATCTGCTTCTTTGATTGCCTCATCTTGAGCTAATTCTTTGATCAATTGATCTGGTTCAGCAGCATAACTTTTTCCAAAAATAGCCCTTTGAGTTCCTTCTAATACACCTACTTGATCTGTACTTTTAGCTTGTTGCCCAAAGTATAGCCTATCCTTATCATTCATGATAGCAAATATAGACCTACTTACTGAAACTCTTGGTTCACGAACATGACCTGCTTTTTTGTAAGCTTCTCTGTATTTACGTATTTGTTCTGCTTGCTGTACATGAAATGGCTTGCCACTTTCATCATATTTCAAGGTAGAACTTTGCAAATTCATGCCAATTTCCCCTGCCCATTCAGCGGTTGCATCGGAAGCAGATCCCCACCATATACGATCTTTTAAACTATAAGAATTAGGTTCTATACCCAACAATCCTGGTGGATTAGGAAACATTGGATTAGGATTAGGTTGTGCAAATCCCTCTCCTTTCAGCAAGTTGTAAAACTCCAAACCTTTTCTTCTTCCCATTTCTTGATCGGTTTCTCCATTTTGTAACGAAAAACCAAAATGCTTCCAACCATCAATCACCTGTTCAGGTGAACCTCTACTAATTCCTAATTGTAATCTACCTTCAGATATTAAGTCTGCTGCGCTGGCATCTTCAATCATATACATAGGATTTTCGTATCGCATATCAATAACCCCTGTTCCAATTTCGATTTTATCAGTTTTAGTACCTATAGCTGAAAGTAAAGGAAACGGAGAAGCTAATTGGCGTGCAAAATGATGCACCCTAAAATAAGCACCATCAACACCGATTGCTTCTGCAGCTACAGCCAGATCAATAGATTGAAGCAACGTGTCACTGGCTGTTTTAGTATCATAAGCTGTATGATTAGCCCAATGACCAAATGATAAAAATCCTATATTTTTCATATCTCAAAAATACACACAAAATTTTTCTTACACATTGATCTATGTTAATTTATTGATTTACAAAAAAACTAATCGTGCTTTCTCAAATCTATTTTCATAGGTATTGGTAAGCGTCCTACTCATAAATTCTGATAATTCCTAAAAAAACTTATATTGATGTACCAGACTATCTATTTTTAACCAAAAATTAAACCTACCAGCAAATGAATTGAACATAGGCTTTGAAAAATGCAATGAGTACTTTAAACTTTTAATCTTAATAATATTACAAAGGTAAATGTCCACCGAAATAATGACGGTAATTGACACCCGGTTCTAAACTGTTGTATTTATATACTTAAAATCCCAACTTTACATCTGGTGCAATAAAAAAGCTGATTTCTTGGTCGTAGGTATATCTAATTAAGGGTCAAAAATGGAATTATATATTATTAGTAAATAAAAAGTATCATAATCATCCTTTCTTATATTTGATCATTTAAAATTATTGCAAATGCCGTTATGAGCGGGCAAAGAGTAGTGATTGTATCAAGCAACAATTCTGACATAAAGAATTTTTACGTAAACTGGTGAAACCAGTTTGGAATTTATGGCTGCGGTATTGCGTATTAACTACAGAATTAGAGAATGGGAAAAAGGAATAAAAAAAGTGATTATATTCGTTAATAATTAAGCTCAAGTTAAGTTTATTACCAACCAATAATGACCAACCATAATTGACAACCATAAATGAAAGTAATGATAGAAACGGAACGACTAATTTTAAGGGAATTAGAGTACACAGATAAAAATGATTTATTTGAAATGGACTCTGACCCAGAAGTTCATTTGTATATTGAAAATAATCCCGTAAAAACAATTGACGAAATACAAAAAGCAATTAAGATACTTAAAAAGCAATATGAGGAAAATGGAATTGCGCGTTGGGCTGTAGTTAACAAATTAACACACGAATGTATTGGTTGGTCGGGATTAAAATATTTTAATCGGCCTTTAAACAATCACAATAATTTTTACGAACTTGGGTACAGATTTAAGAAAAAACATTGGGGAAAAGGTTTTGCGACAGAATCATCAAGAGCAATACTGGATTTTGGATTTAAAAATTTGAATGTTGAGCAAATTTTTGCAATAACTGACCCAAGAAACGAGAGTTCAAAAAAAGTACTGACTAAATTGGGATTTGACTTTAAAGAAACATTTGATTATGAAGGGGATCCAACAGATTGGTTTGAGTTGAAAAAGACAACTTGGGAGAATAAAAAGCCGAACCCGTAAAGATGAATTGTGGAAAAACCAAATAATAATATATTACAATAAAATTATTCTTGAATAGTGATTTATTTTTAAACTTGACAAAAAAAATTTAAGCAGCTTATTGCGCATCACAATTATGGCTGCTTTTTGTTCTTTCCCCACTCTATCAATCCGTCAAAAAGTGTATTATGCCTGCTGATTAATAATAGATTAATCACTATTATTAAACTTTATTTATATTTGACCGGTTAAGATCACATTGTGTACACAACCACCGCTTATGGTATATAAAACCGCAGCAGGCAATCATGGTTGACAGCTGATGATTAGATTTCGGTAACTTGAACGATACCTTGTAACCCGAAACTAAAAATAATTTTATTTTACTCTTTCAAACACACCATAAGTAACTTCGTTAAATGAGGTATCTTTGATAATAAATTTATCCCTTTCAAAATAATAAAACTCAACATCAAATATATCGGGCTTCCCTTCATATTCTCTGGTCTGTGTCATGATCTTTTGATCTTTGGAAATTACCCATTTAAAAGGATCTACAGAAGAATCGTATAAATATGTGGAGGTACCAGTTCCATCTTTTTTGTACTCATCAATAAATCCATACTTCGGATCTACGGGTACCAGACTATCCGGGCTTGGTCCTGCATAAGTAGTTTTCCATTTCCCTACTAACAATTCGGATCTGTTTAGATTTTCTGTCTGAGGCTCATTATCCTCTTTACTACATGAAATTATAAGAAATAACCCCATTAAACTTGTAATAAAAGTCCTAAAATACATAACTGTTCTGTTTTAATTTAACTAACGAATTAACCATTTAAAATATTGTATTACAGTTCGCAACTGTGTTTATATAGTTATATAAACAATACTTAAAAGACAAAATGAAAATGTATGTATTATAACTGGCAATACACTAAGTTATAAAAAGCTGTGGTGTTGGATATTGAAATGGATAGTTTTGGAGTTCATAGGGAGTGCAGCGTTCAAAGCAAATACGATAAGATAGATTATATTTGAGGAAAGATAATAGGAAGCGAAGTTGTTAGAGAGATTAAATAGAAGGGGAAGCTATTAAAATACAACTCCCAAATTAATAATTATAATGTATACATTTCAACTGTGTTTAGTTACAGGTTTCAGTTTCAAAATGTAGCCACATTGTATTATTTTTTTTAAATTAGCAAATAGAACTGGCTTTTGCCACGGAAGTAGTAATTACCTATAACAAGCTAGAAAACATGACAAATAAATTAATTGTGAGAATGAGTAAAAACATCTTTTTAAAAGATAAAAATTATACCATAACAATTAATGAAAATGAGCAAACCCATATATTAAATATTACAAGAAATAAAATTGAATTAGATTTAAATAATGAATTCAATAAGATAGAAATATCAAGTAAAAATAATTCTAAAAGCTTTCTTATTAAAAATGAGAACAATAGTGTTAAATTTCTAAATGTACATTCCAATTTAACTTATGAGTTCGCTTTAGGGGTTTTTATAGGTTTTGCATTTATAGCGTCTATTATTATATTATTACTATCACTAAATAGTGGTGTAAATTTACTTTTGATTTTTATTACATTTTTACCATTATTCTTTTTAAAAAAAGAGAACTTCGAAGATGGTTTTGAAATAAAAGAACTTAATAAGTAAGCTATGCTTACACAAAACCTTATATGAAAAAAGACATTAAAAGCACTTTTACCAATAATTAAAACAGCTAATTAATAATCGAACTATCACTAATCAAACTTTATCTATATTTGACCAGTTAATATGAACATCTGTAAATAACAACTGCCCTCCTATTTGTTTCAATGGAAAATAGAAATAAGAGAATGGGGAAATGTTTTACAATTAGTTAATAACATCAATGCTAAAAAGAGAGCTGACTATAGACATCAAAGACGCAGTCTGTTACTCTTGAACTCATAAAAAACATTTCTACTATACAGATTTACACCAAGATACTCCACGAAAGAGTTGGACAGGATATGCAAAAAAATATCACACAAATTTAATGGTATGAAACAGTATTTTGTTTCGAAAATTTAAAACCTAAGATGCTATTAAATAAAGTAAATGTTGTATTGTCTTTTTGTATTTTAGTGGTTAAGGAATTTATAAATATTCCTTCGAAACATCAAATATCATCTGAAGTTTCGATCGTTGAAAAAAATCCTAAAAAAATGTCCAAAACGAAAACACTAAAGTGTCTTTACTTAAATTTTAAAACAATTTACAATGAAACAATTCTTATTATTACTTCACGAAGACATTGAAAAACTTAACGAGCTATCGCCTACAGAAATGGAGGAATTAGCCAACGCTCATATGAATTGGGCAAACAAGTTAGCTGAAAAAGGACATTTTGTTTCAGGAGACGGACTGCACGAAAACGGCGTTCTCATTACAGGGAAAGATTGTGTCGTTAAAGACGGTCCTTATTTGGAATCCAAAGAAATTATTGGTGGTTATTATTTACTGCAAGCAGACGATTTAGAAACGATTGTAGAATTGGCTAAAGAATGTCCTACGCATCTTTACGGAGGAACTACCGAAATCCGACCAATAATGGAAATGGAAGATTATGAGCAGTAACTTGCTTCCCAAAGAAGAGACAAATTACAGAGCATTATATGGAAAGCTGTTTTCGGGATTATTAAATCAATTTGGTGCAAATTATATTTCTGAAATTGAGGATGCTATTCAAAATTCATTCTTGAAATCCTTAAAAATTTGGAAGCAAAAGGACGTTCCAAATAATAAAGAAAACTGGCTTTTCATTGTTGCTCTTAACGATTTATTGAACCAAATTAAAAGACAAAAAGAAAACAATAATTTTTCGGTAGAACAGATTGAAGATACTTCGTCAATCAGCAACGAAACTGATTTACGGCTTCAAACGATTATCTTCATTTCTACTTTGCAAAGTGTCTCAAATCATGCCAAAATACATTTTGCTCTAAAAAATATTTTTGGTTTACACACAGTAGAAATAAGCGACAGTACTTTAATCAATCAAGAAGCGATTTACAAAAGCATAAACCGGACAAAGAAAAATATTCAGCTTGAATTTAAAGGTAATGAAATTGACCTAAACTCAATTACAGCTAATCAACAAGCCATCTCCATTATAGAAGAAATCTTTTATGCTGTTTTCAATATAGGTTTCGATTCTTTTAGTGAAAATACTGAAAGTATTGTGAATGAAGATTTATGTTTGGAAGCATTTGCTTTGACAAAACTTTTGTTCAACCAATATCATTCCGACTCAACGAGCAACTTAATGGCTGTTTTTTGTTTTCATATTTCACGGATTTCTGCAAAAGTCGATAATGGCAAACTCATTTCTTTTTTCAATCAAGATCGTAAAAAATGGAACAAAGAGCTACTCAATTTAGGCTTTCATTATCTCAAAAGACCGAAAACTTTAAGTAAGTTTTATTTGGAAGCGGTCATTATTAGCAAGTATATGTCCGTAAAATTCACGCAAAATGATTGGAATGACATTGTGAAATTATACGAAATGATGCAAAAAGTTTCGCAATCGCCTATTGTAAAAATGAACTATTGTTTTTGTTTGAGCAAGATTGGTAAAACGGAAAAAGCTTTGGAAATTCTTTCACAAATAGAAAAAGAACTACCGAACGAGCACATGTATTTATCTTTAGTAAAAGCTAGAATTCTCAAAGAAATCAATCCAAAAGAATCCGATGATTTATTCATTCTGGTTATGAATAAGATGAAACAAAAAATTAGAAAAAAGTACTTAATAGAAAACGAACTAATCCGATTATAAAATGAAAATAATATTGAAATTTTAAGTTATAACGTTTATTGCCTTTACTATCTATATGTGAAATACCAAACAAAGTGAAAGCAGGGAAACAAAGAATAAAAAATCAGAAAATTTTGATTGGTTTGAAGGTTTGACTTGAAAAGGTGATCTTTCATTATTCTGTTTGCGGGATGTTTTGCTTAACAGCTGTTGTTTTGAAATATTTGAATAACAGATTAAGTACACCCTTTTATTGTAGGTGTGCGTTTAAAATACATTATGCCTTATTTGTTGGACATCGGGAAATAAATAAAGCCAAAGACAATACTAAATATAATAAGCAATTACAGTACGTAAACTTATTTTTAATTTCTAATCTACTTTTAATGTTGATAAATCATTTTTATTACTATTTTTGAAACACATAATTATCAACTTAATCTATTTATTAATGATATTATGTCTTTATAAGGAGCGAAGGGATTGTTAATTCAATCCTTTTTTTATTTTGAAAAAAATTATATATTTGAATGATGACAGAATTAATGTAATTGTTACTTAGTGAAATACCTGTGAGAAATTGCAGGTATTTTTTTTAATTCCTTCCAATGTCATCAAAGTTTATTTTACGTTTAAAGAGGTCACTTTGTAACCTCTTTTTTTGTACATATTATGTAATAAGAAAAACAAAGGCTTGAACCTGCACTATATTAATTTAGTTTATTCTTTTTTATTTTAAAAAAATTATATAAATTTAAAATTCATAAGTGTTTTTTTGGTTATGGAAAAGCATCTGCCTTTATTGGCAGGTGCTTTTCTTTTTTTTATTAGATACATTAGTCTTCTAATCGAGAAGAAACTTTTTATAAACGGCTGTTTTTAGTGGGTCACTTTACTCACTATAAGAGTTATACAACCGAAACCTCTGCTTATTTTTAAATATTCTATTTTTGGGCTTATAAGTTTACAGGTAACCTGCAATAAAAAATACCCCCCCCCTTAATTTAAGGAAGTTTTATTTTTAGATTTAGGATATATCCAAAAGAAGATTAATTTTTTTAACGATAGCAACCATTTGCAAAGATTCTTGATTATGTTTTCTTAACTTTTTTAAATTTTGATCCACTTTTTCAATCAGGCACTGCCTAATGAGCATCATTTCTTCATATTTAAACATATTGGTGAGATATTTGGTTCTTACATTTTTGTAAAAGTAGAATTTATTAATTTATCAACTTTGATACTATTACAAATTAAATTGATAAAAAAGCAACTAATACAAATAAAGCCAAAAACACCTACAAAATATTATGACGGTTTTACGCATGTTCCACAACTTAAACTATCTGATTTTTATACTATCTATTTTATAAATAATGTGTTTTTTGACCATCCATCGATTTGTGAAATTTTTCATCAGCATTTTATCGCAGAGAATTTAAAAAATACGATTTAAAATCGTATTTTTAGAATAGGAATATGATTTAGCACTAAATACATATTGCAGAAACAACCAATTTACTACTAAAATATTTGTTAACGTAAACAATAAATTATGCAGAAGAAATCAATAGGTATTATTGTAGGTTCCATCAGAAAAGATGCCTACACAAAGAAAATAGCAGATTTTTTAATATCGAAAGCACCGGAAGGCTATAGTCTTGAAACTATCAACATTGCAGATCTGCAATTATATAATCAAGATTACGATGAAGCAGACGAGCCTGAAAACTATTCAAGTTTCAGAAAAAAAATAAAAGCTAAAGACGGTATCATATTTATAACCCCAGAGCATAACAGGTCTGTTCCTGCAGCATTGAAAAATGCACTGGACGTAGGTTCAAGACCATATGGTAAAAATGTGTGGGATGGTAAACCTTGTTTTGTGATATCATCATCTGTGAGCGGTATAAGCGGTTTTGGAGCCAACCACCACTTAAGACAAACACTTACCTTTCTTAATATGCCCGCGCTGCAACAACCCGAAGTATACCTGCCAAACGTTCAGGATTATTTTAATGAAAAAGGAGAACTTATCAAAGAAGATACTGCTTCTTTTCTAACAGATTCTTTAAAAACTTATCTGGATTTTGCTTCAAAGTTTATAAAATAACTCTTTAAAAAATAGAGCAAGCTACGTTTTTAAACACCGTCTTTATTAATTTTAGAAGATAAATTAATGTTCAAATAGCAAAGCTGTCTTAATGGTCTGCTTTTAAATTATTGTTAATGTAATACTTGAAAATTTTTATTTTTTATTTTTAATATAAGAGGCTCAATTTTTAAAAATTGAGCCTCTTGAAAATTTGACTATAACGATGTGAAAATTTTCTGAACATAAAGGACTATTTTACCTCTTTTTTTCTATAACATACGCCTTAACGCCTGCGATTTTTCCATTTTCAAACTGCCATACATCGCAATAATCGTACTGGTTATAATTACCATCTTTATCCCTTAGTGTTATCTGACCTGTTACGATTACGAAGTCACCCTCTTCTACAGTTGTATCGACATTAAATACAGGTGGTTCCCAATAAAATTCTTTCATATATTGTCGGACTTCTTCCTTACCTGTTAAGATCTGTTCACCTACAAAGACCCATCTGGTATCTTCTGTACAATAAGCTAAGAAATTTTCATACTTGCCTTCTTTTACAAATTCGTTGGCTTCATGTAATATTGCTGCTTTTCTCATTTTTGTCTGTATTTTTATTTGATTGTATATTTAACTATTAATCTTTTGCGGATAAAAGGAGCAGGTCATCATGACCAATGCTATACTTAAATTTTTTTTACACATAACAATATTATTTTTTTTCTGTAACAGTTGCTATTTCACCAGCTATTTAAGAATATACTAAGTCCTGCCACAGCTTTAAATCTTTTTATTATTTTATTGTTAATAAGTCACTTACTGTACTAACGAAGCAAATTTATTATATTAATATGTAATAATGTATATTAGCAGCTAATTGTACGGTACTATAAAAAAGGTAAGTGATGGGAAGAATTAAAGAGACGTCGACAAACTTTGAAAACAAAAAAATCCTGGCGGATGAATGTTCTGAGGTATATGCTGCAAATATCATTGGCGGGCAATGGTCACTTGTGATTTGCTCCTGGTTAACAAACGGTAAAATGAGATTTGGTGAACTGAAAAAAGCTATTCCAAATATTACAGAACGTATGCTGACAATGCAGTTACGTAAACTTGAGCAACATAATATTCTTACCAGAACTGTTTATGCAGAAGTTCCGCCAAAAGTTGTTTATGAACTGACTGAAATTGGCTACGAACTGAAACCTATCATCAGTCAAATGGAAAAATGGGGAGAACGACACAAAATGTTAAAGATAGAATAGTATCTGTTTATTAAATGAATGGGGAATCTAATTACCAGTTAGCTGGTTCTCGACTATCGCTCTAACTGAAATGGATTTGGATTGTTAGAAATATTTGGCTTTGAGATCTCTTTTGTTAGTAATTGATACCTTTAGGTTTTTCTCTTCTTTTAATAGATTAAAAGAAAAAGTCTAGTTTGTTCCCTAACCCATTTTTTCGCTACTTCAACGAGCTCAGCAACCGAGGCTCAACGACCAGCCAACGTGTTTTAAAAACATCTGCAACTTTTTAACTTTTCCCGGTTATCGGCAAAGGCTACTTAAAGCTTAAATACCGCTTTGGTTTTTTGTGGAATGAGTGATTATTCTTTTGATTTTAAATGACAATTAGTGGAACTATTTCTTTTAAAAGGTAAAATGAAGGAAGCAGTTCTTTGTAAGTAACTCTTACTTATTCTATTTTTAAAACATGTGATAGTAATAGTATGTTAAAGCTGATGTAATGCTCAATAAAATTAAAATTGAATTTTAATTTTATCAAGCATTACATCGATAATCAAACATACATGTTTGCTATTATTGACTTACAGCTATTCTTTATTTTATTAATAAAATTTACTTTTGATAAAATTTACTTACAAATGAAAAAAACGATATGCTTTAAACTTTTATTCTTTACGCTGCTTGCATGCAACAGTAACCTTTACTCACAAACACAAGAGACTGAAAAGATGAAAGAAATGAATGATACATACGCTTACGTGTCGGTATCGGGCAAAATATTTTCTAAAAAATTAAAAGTACAGGTCGATTTAGGTGATACTGACGAACAGATTGTTAAAGGAAAGGAGTTATCCGAACTGCTTACCAATAAAAAATCGTATGCTTCGGTATTGAATTTTATGGTATCGGAAGGATTTGAACTGACCGATACACTTATTCTTAGTGAAACAACTAATGGAAATGGCGGTACTAACGGTATTGTTTTTATTCTGAAAAAAAAGACAGTTGAATAGCAGTATTCAACATAATCTAAATATTCGGACAAAAAATTTTAGTAGAAAGTACTGCATTCCAGTAAAATAAATTTTAATAGATATAAAAATTTACAGCTTGTAAATATGGGAGAAAATAGGGAAAAGTATATGAAAGAGAATCTAATTTTGAAATTAAACCAGCAAATTAAAGAGCTTGCATTAAGAATAGGATTAACCGAAAATTCAACCACTCAGATTTGGGAAGAAAATGATTTTGCCTACCCTTTTATAGAAATTGATTCTTCTGGCGAAATGCATTTGAAAGTTCGTGAGCGGGGTCAGATATTTGAAGACAAAATTGCAAAAGATATTGATGAGTTACTTTATTGGATATTTTCTGGAATTACTTTTTCAATGGCTTGTGATTTTGAACTAAAAAACAGAATTGAAACTCAGGATTGTCGCCGAATGATTTTTGAGAAACAAAACGAGTTACTTAAAAAGCTTAACGACGATTGGCAAGAAAGAGAAATTGAATGTCAAACGAATATATTAAAGAATTATCCGATTGATGATTTTGCAGGTTTACGTGCAAGTTATTGTTCTAAACTTAGGAAAAAAGGTTATTCTGAAAAAGATATTGAAAAAATTGCTTACAAAAAATATCCCTTTAAATAGAACCACCTAAAGACTGAGAAGTAAGAGATGGGAGGTTTTTGCTACAACCTCTTTTTTTTAAAACATCGTTCTATGATTCTTTTACAAACAATAAAGAGTTTGATTGAATGATTACTATCTATAGATTTTCAAAAAACAAAAGTGCTAAATAACCACTTTAGACTGCAGAAAACCGTTTAGCTTTTCACAATATAGAATGTCTAACTATATAAAAAAGCAACTTTTTACTTCTATCATTCATCTTATCAAATTCTATTGGAGCGTTATTTTAAAAAAAACTGTCCTTTTTTAGTTATGAAAATTACTAAATATAAATAGCAAGGAATTTTAAATATTAAATAAAAAATAATTAGTTAAAAGTTGGCTAATTAAAGGCTTTACATCACTTAAATTCAGTAACTTCATACAGTAAGCAGCTTGTTAAGATTTTAAAACATAACTAAAAATATAATGCATGTATATATTATCTCAACAGTTGAAATCTGATGGTTTCAATATAAATACTCTTCAACAAATAATAGAACGAAACAATGGGAACAGATCGTTTAATACTTTACAGTATTACTGCATTTATATTGTTTTTAAACATGCGGTAATATGTGTAGAAGGAACAGATTACGAAGTGGAAGGTCCTAACCTGATCTTTATAGGTCCGTCGAAAGAGATTATTTACAAGCAAAATGATGAAGAAGCAAACACATTTGTTATAGCTTTTTCAGCATCTTTTTATGAAAAATCTGCGAATGATTCCTTATTTTTAAACTCTTCCTTATTTTTTAACCTTACCGAAAATATTACCATTACTCCCACAATAGTCACGGAGTATGATATAAAAAAATTTGCAATAGACCGCCTGGCACTTTATAAGTCTCATGAGAGAGGGCTTTATATATCTATTGCACACAATACTGTAGAAACATTAATATTAGACGGCCTTTTAAATATTTCAAACAGCAGTCTAAAAAGCACAGCAGAAAACTTTAGTTCTATTGACTACGTTAACAGGTTCAGAATCCAGCTTCATAGTGATTTTAAAAGTCACCGATCAGTTAAGTACTTTTCGGAGAAACTGTTTATTACTTCGAGAAGATTATCGGAGATGACAGAGAAAGTCACCGGAAAGACACCAAAGCAGCTCATTATAGAAAAAGTTTTAAGTGAAAGTCTGCGGCTAATAAAACATTCAACAAAAACTATTACCGAAATTTCCTATGAGATGGAGTTCCGAGACGAAGCAAACTTTTCAAGCTTTGTTAAGAAACATTCAGGTAAAACCCCCAGAGAGCACAGAGCATCAGCAGATATTTTTAAAAAGAATTCTGAAGAGGTTCTTTATTGATTAATTGACTTTCCATTCTTTGGACGAAACGTTTGTAAAAGATACCTTAAGCTTATGGGAGAAGGATTAAAAAGAAATGTGAAAAATATTCCGTACCATATCTTATCTGTAAATTTGCCAAGGACGCATTTGAACAATAATACATACTTAAGTTTATAAGTATGACACCGGCCCTACTTAGTAAGATGACACTTAACTGTTTTAAAACACAGCTTTAAAAATAACATGATACAATGTTAAAAAACTTGAATATTTTTGAGAAAATAAAATTGAAAGAATAATTAAAGCAGACAGCAACCCAAAATAAACAATGATAGAATTTGAAAAGTAACCATATAGAATACAAATCCATAGAACCTGACAAATCGTTATCTGACTTTGTGGAGAGTTTTTGGATGTTATATAACCCTAACTGTACCGACAAGCAAGTTGTAATTTTACCTGACGGAAGAATTGATGTGTTTTTTTCACAATCAGCAACTGAGCCTTTTCATATTACACTTTTAGGAATAGGAACAAATTACGAACAATCTATTATTAAAGCACAAACAACGACCTTTGCCATAAGTTTTAAACCAGTTGCAGCAGAGTACCTATTGAAACAAAATATTTCAGACTTGTTGACCAAAGGAAAGAATTTGCCTGATAACTTTTGGGGCTTTAGCCCGTTAGACCTTTTAGATTTTGAATTATTCTGCAAAAAGGCAACGCAACACATAAAATCACTTTTACCAAATGACATAGACAGCAGAAAACAAAAACTTTTTGAACTAATCTATAACTCAAACGGAGCAATGACTGTTGCCGAGCTATCTGAAAAGGTGTTTTGGAGCAGCCGACAAATCAACCGCTACTTTAACCAGCATTTTGGACTTACCTTAAAGGCCTACTGCAACATTCTCCGCTTTAGATCCTCGTTTCAACACATTAAAGATGGCAATCTTTTTCCAGAACAAAATTTTGCTGATCAAGCTCACTTTATAAAAGAAGTAAAGAAGCTGGCTGGTGTAAATCCTAAGCAATTGAACAAAAACCAAAACGACCGATTTATACAATTTTCTACTTTACCCAAAAAGTAATTTTGTGCCGTACTATAAAAATTTACGGTAATGAATATAAAAAATAGGAAAATAGCCATTATAGGTGGCGGTCCGGGCGGCTTAACCTTGGCAAAACTTTTACAACAAGAGGGTTGTACCGTTAAAGTTTATGAACGTGACATAAACAAAGATGCGAGAGTGCAAGGTGCAAATCTTGACTTACATGAAGAATCGGGTTTAGCGGCACTCAAAAAAGCAAATCTATTAGATGCGTTTTACAAAAACTACTTGCCAGATGCAGGAAAGCTGCGAGTTATGGACAACAATGGTAAAATATATTTGGACGACCATTGTGATGAGCACATTGCAGAACACAGACCAGAAATTGACCGTGGACCTTTACGGAAAATTTTGTTGGAATCGTTGCAACCAGATACTGTTATCTGGGGCAGCCAATTCGATTCAATGGAAAAAGAAAATAATGGTTGGAAACTGCTTTTTAAAAACGGAAAACGGTTTTATGCTGACATTGTAATTGGAGCGGATGGAGCAAACTCTAAAATAAGACCTTATTTAAGCGATATAAAACCAATTTATTCAGGTATTACCATTATTGAAGGGAATATTTATGATGGAGAGAAAAGCACACCCAATATTTTCAGTTTACTAAAAGGCGGGAAAATATTTGCCTTTGGAAATGAGCAATCAATTATTTTAAGTACAAAAGGTGATGGAAGTATTGCATTTTACACAGGCGAAAAAGTAGACGCCAACTGGGTAAAAGAAAGTGGAGTCAACTTTGACAATTTGAATGATGTTAAAAGATGGTTTGAGACCAGTTTTTCAACTTGGAATACAATTTATCACGAACTATTCACAACAGACAAGATTAAGATTGTACCAAGACCGCTTTATCATTTTTCAGGTGACCAACATTGGGTAACTCAAAATAACCTTACAATTATTGGCGATGCCGCCCACCGAATGCCACCATACGCAGGCGAAGGTGTTAATATGGCTATGCTTGATGCTTTGGAATTAAGCGAAGAGCTACTTAAAGAACAAAATATAAAATCGGCATTTGAAAACTACGAAACCAAAATGCTTGAAAGAGTAAAAGAAGTTACAGCAATTACAATGGAAAATACGGTTAAACTTCACGAGCCAGATGGTTTGCAATATATCGTAGATATGTTTAACAGTTTTAACCAAAACAATCTATAAAACCGTTAGTGAAACTGTAAAATCAAAAGCTGAAGTGCAAACCACAGCCTCCCTACTATTCGTTCAAATAGTAAATGGAAATAGGGAATTGTCTTGTCCTAGTATAGGTTTACGTAAAGACACGTAAACCTATATTGTTTTGAAGATATTTTCCAATCATTCTTTTTCCTTATCGTGTTGGGATTTAACCAAAATAATTTCCTTTTGAGCTCTAAGGGAATCTTTTACTGCTTCATTTCTTTAACCTCTACAGAATCTGCAGGTTTTTGATTTAGATCATTGTTCTTTTCACTACATGCGCTTATCATGAAAATGGATAAACAAACAGTTATATATTTTATATTCCTTTTACACTTTAATTAATTCCGCTTTTAGCTTCTTTTAATATCTTTTCGGCTTTCATCCTTATGAACTTAGGTAATAATTTAAAATTATCATCCATTTCCTCACGGTATTTATCTTCAGGTTGAAATGAAATCCATCCGGTAATTTTTGATTTCAGAAAAGTTTTATTATTCTTTTTAGTGTATACGATAACCTTCAGTGGTTTTGCATCTAATCCATCAGATTCCTCAAAATAAGTAAGATAAAATTCTGGAAATCCGTCATTATCGGCATCTCCAATTTCACAATAATTAATAAGGTATCGAGGTTGGGCTAATCCTTTTGCAAAATCATTAAAAGTAATTACCGGGATTATTCCACCATGATCTTCAAGGTAAATTCCTGCATGCAGATCTTTTGGACTATCGTCTAAAAACGCTGTGTTTTTTGCTGTACTTTCGTTTAAATACCAAATATAGCTGCCATGTTTAGGCACAAATGTTTTTACAATCATTATAGGATTACCTTCTAAAGGATTACCCAAATCTTCAATAATATCAACAAATTTTCTGTCATTAGAAAAGTACACACCCGTTTCTATTTGGGCATTTACGGACAAACTAGCTATACTAAGAATTAGTACGAGTATATTTTTAAAATTCATTTATCGTTATGTTAATCAGTTATATTTTTATTAAACAAGCATGGAAAATTCATATAATTTATCTCTTAATATATTTTAGAAAAAACCTACAAAATTCTGAATTTGCGCTATTTTGTGTATTGCTTTATTTCTTGTTTGTTTTTTTTAAGGTTTATTAATTGTTTAGAATGTAGTTCCTATTTCAAAGCCAATTCCATTTCGTATTGTTTAATATAAATATCCATTCCCATGCCATTAAAAAATTTCATTGTTTCTTTTGAAGTACTGTCAACATTGATGACAGAAATTTCTTTTCCATAATTTGTCGAAATATGTTTTAAAAGTTGCTGACCAACACGTTTTGTTCTGTAATTTTTATCAACTGAAAGTTGTTGAATTCTTTTTGTTATTGGATTAAAAATCGTGTAACCCAATAATTTTTCCTCGCCATAAACTCCGATAGAAATGTTGGAGTTTTTTAGCTTTTCAACCGCTGTAACTGAATTTTGCCACGATGGTTTTATGTCCCAAAAGGAATGCAATTTTTTCCAATCATACGCTTCCAATTCAAGAATTTCAAAATCATTGTTGGTATTTATTATATTTAATGAGCCTTTATAACAATCCAATTCTCTAATAATTTTGAAGCCTATATTCTTGTAAGTTTTGATTGCCGGCTCATTTGTAGTGATCACTTCCAATAACAACTTGTCAATATCATTTTCTTGCAAAATTGGTAAAACGTATTCGTATAATTTTGCAGTTAATTTATTTCCTCTTTTGGCTGGAATCACACCTGTTCCAGCATTGTAAACAATTTTCAAGTTCTCAATAGTGTCATATCCGTGAAGTATGAAGGCAATTAACTCATCATCCTCAAATGCTCCTACAGAAAATTCTAATTTAATTCCATTACTTTGTATCTTTTCTTCGAGTTGCTCTTTAGTTAAGCAAAATGGAACAACGTAATCTGAAAATGATAAATTGAAAACTTCTAAAAGTTTCTCAGTTGTAACGTTCTGTAATGTTTTTAGGATAGTCATAAAATTAAAAATAATTGCATTAAAAAGTTAAAAGACCTCCTATAGATAATCTAAAACGAGGGTAAATATTATGGTTGTTGAATTTTTTGTCTAGAAGAAATTTTAAAGTCAACTGATTATAAAATTAGAGTTTTGCTTTGTCAACTTGGCTTCCATCCAACGGTTCATTAATATTGATATATGGATCTGCAATACTTGCGTCGCCTGAAAAATAAAAATTGAGCTTTGGGATAGTAGAAATTGAATAACAACTCTTCATTTATTATAAAAGTTCAATCAAAGAAATACAGTTGAATTTTACACTTCAAATCGCGATCTTTGCAAACTGCTGTTAGCTATTACTTAGTACTCTATTCAATATTGCTATTTGTCCGTTATGCAAAGATTGATGTTTAAATAAAGTTGTTAATGCTTCGTACTTAGTTTTTGCACTTGGATTTGGGATTTCAGTTGCACTATTTAATTCTTCAATTTTAACTTTACTTATTTCAAGAAAAATTAATTCAAATATGAATTCATATAATTTCAACAGCTCTTCATTTTTCGGCTTTTCATTTAAAAACAAATTTGGCGCTGAATTAGGTCCATAAAATTTTATGAAATTTTGCATATTAATTCTTTCTCTTACTTTTTCGTTTGCTCCTGAAATAGAAGCTATTCCGTGTAAGTAGTTTGCCAGAATCAGATGCCCAATTTGCCAGTTCATATTCGTTTCAAGAATATTCGGAGAAATATTCCACTTTTCTAATTCAATAGTTCTGATAAAACTATCTGTCTTTTCTTTTACAGAAATTATTTGGTCTTTAATTATTTCAATTGTATTCATTCTTTGTGTTTAAGGTTTGTTTTTCTAAACTGATAACGGTTCGGTTTTTTTTATGATGGTGGAAATTGAAAGATAATAATTCTATTTTGGAGAAAAGTTCAATTGAAAAAGAACAGTGGAATTTTGCACTTTAGCCACCGTATTTCCAAACCAATTTGGCGATAATTTAAATTTTTTTCATTTTTTTTAGAGTGTTAATTCTAATACTTCACCGGGTAAACCATCGAAATCTTTGAATTCTTTTGATACAAATCCGTTGTTGATTAAAATTTTTCTTGAAGGTAGATTTATCGGGTCGATTATAGCAAATAATCTGTTTATTTCTTCTTGGCTTTTCGCTATTTCGATTAATTTTTTTCCTACTTTACTGGCAATTCCTTTTCCCCAAAATTTCGGCAATATCATATATCCAATTTCGGCTTCTTGGTCGTCTTTTGCCTTAATTTCAATTTTAGCTAAACCGATAAATTCTTTGCTAGCACTGTCAAGTATTTTGAAGTTTCCAAAGTTCTCACTGAGCTTGTTGTTTTGGATTTGTTTATCAAATTCGGCTTTTGCTTCGTCTGTTTCAAGTGCTCTTTCTGTAATCATTTCCATTACTTTCTCATCATTAACTAATTTAAAGTAATGAGTAAAGTCGTTTTCAGTAAATTTTTCAAGTTTTATATTGATTTCCACTTTTTCTTCTGTAGATTTTATTTAGATACGTTGTTTAAATATGTCAGCTAAAGTTTCGGAGCTTTGCGATGGTGGAAATTGAAGCCGAAACTTTCAAGTAAAATGTAAATTTCTACCGAAACAAAAAGACTTTCCGTCTGTTATTGCCCCCCCCTATTTGTATTTTTTATTCTTCAATTTTCGTCTTATAAAAAATTTAATCAGTATTTATAGGTTCTATTCCGTTTTCTTGGTATTGTTTATTTAAGAATTCAATATATTTTCTTGCTTGTTCTATTTTTGTTATCGGGTTATTTCTTAAATAAGAATGAACACCGGGATTACTGTCTAATTCAAATATTCCCTTTACATCACTTGGTATAATTTCTCTTAAGTAGAATCTTTCGGTTTCAATCTCTATATTCATTTTTTTGACGATTTTCTGTTGTTTTACTCAAAGTTTTTCTTTTCGGTTAGTGTCGATAGAAAATGGCGCACAACACACAAATATCCACAATTTCTCAAAACATACAAAGTATATCGACCAACTACTTATGTTTTTTTACACTTGCAGATATTCAAAATACGAAGCCAGAATTTAATTACTATTTTTAACATCTTTTAAATTCGCAATTATGATTTTCTGTTTCAATTTGAACGTTAGGATGGTGGATGTTGTATTTCTGCATCAGATAGATTATGTTGTTTATGATATCAGGTTCAGATTTTACGACTAAATCCGTTGTAACTGCGTGTACAGAACCTACATTGTAACTCCCATCCAAACTCCAAATTTGTATATCATGGATATTGGTTACACCTTCAATCTGGTTGAGTTCTTCTGTTACCGAAAATTTTGTACTCCGTTTTTTGCCCGATATTTTTTCTAAAAGTATGGCAACACCGATTGCTACGGGAAGTTGGGTAAATATACTACTAAAAGAATTCTAAGTGATTATAGAGAACGAAGACGTTCAAGATTTATAGTATATATCCCCATTTATTAGGATACCAATTATAAATTACGTAATTTTGATGACTTCTTCATGAACTTTGTTCTGCGGACGAGTTTTTAAAGGTTTACCAATATCTACATTTGAACTTTAGCAAACATCAAAATTTAGATTTTTAATAATTTATTATCGGCAATCGAGTATAATTCTTGTATGTAAGTTATCATTTAATTAGAAATTAATAAGAACACTTATTAAGTAGAATTTCATATGTTTTAAGATTATTAAAAGAAAATATCCGATTTAAAGCAAATGATCAACATGAAGTTTAAATTAAACTATTAATGAAAAGTAAGATTATGACAAACAGAAAAAAATTAAACGACCAATTTTTAGCCTTATTACTACTTGTTGTTGGAGGTATTTCTATATTAATTTATGCCAACAGCTTTTTAATCAATTAAAGAATTTCTTAAAATATATATGTGTCTTTGCATTTATTGAAATCAATTTAAGACACTAAAGTGAAATTGCCTTCGTTTTTATTTAAATAAGGTGGTACAGATTAAACCTGTACCACCTTTTATTTATATATTGAATTTCACAGGCTTTTACTTAGTATAAAATTACATCAAGTGTCCAAAAATATCACTCCATCTTTTTATCGTATTTCTACTGATGCTGTAATGCCTTGCTAATTGAGAATTATTTAATTTTTGATCCCTTTTAAATCGTAATATTCTTAAAATGGTTTGTTTGTCATAGGCCCTATATCTGTGCTCCAAAGTAATCTGTTGTGACTTTTTTTCTCCAAATAACTTGTTATTTATACTCACTACTTCAAAAACTGAAAGATCCCTGTTTAAACGTGCTTTAAATTCCTCACTTCTTTCGGGAAATTTAAACGCGATGATATCTGTAAATATCTTGCCATAATCCGGTCCTAAATGTCGATTTTTTGGTGCTTTCTCAGCCATCTGTGTAAAGTTGTTTTAGGTATCCTGTATTCTTTGATGACTTCAGCCGCGCTTTTCTCTCCTGAACCAATTATTTCAATTATAAACTCTATTATTTCAGGTGTATACAAACTTTTTTTAAAGCTTGGAAGAGAAGATTTTACTTTACCATTGACGCTCTTGGATTATTGTTGCCTGCAGAGGTGTAAAGTGTTAAATGGTGTGAGTATATTCGAAAAAAATCATACTCTAATAATTTACAGCATTTCAAAAGCATAACCGAATCCAAGCTTTTAGCGGAATATAGTAATTCAAGTTCGAGTTCATCAATTTGTAAAAAATCAACAATACGTTCAGATGCCATCTCTAATTCTGTTACGCGATCTTTGATAAGTTTTCCGATATATATTTCTTTATAATTAAATTGCATTTATTTATTATTTTACAATAAGTTTTGATTCATTTCTATTCCACATCTGTTTTAAGATGGTAACAGGACATCCTTATAGTCTTAAAAAATCATCTGTGCTTGGTCACATTCATATATTCCATACTAGTAATTTTATACGGAACAATCATTTGAACTTTTACTTTACAATTATATCTTAAAAAAATGTTACTCTATTACTATTTTAGTTACAATAGTTTTTCTCCGAAGGTTTTTTAATCACAGATATATGTATATCTATTTATAAGTTTTTTAATAAGAAGGATGTAGTAGGTGAAAATCTAAAATCACCAATATTTACGGAAAGAATCATTTTATCAAAGATAGTGTTTTTTATTTATAAAAAAAGGTAATATACTATAAATCAGTTTTATAAATAAACTTTGATTATAACTAATAAGAAAAGATATTAGTTAAATAAATTTCTTTAAATATAAAGAAAAAGGTCTCCGAATAAATTAAACATCTCACCTTTCAATTCTTTTGAGTAAAAACCCGTTATCGGAGACCTGTAGATTATCAATGTTAGGTTTTTTATATTAAAAGGCGAGAATGTAAATTTAGTGATAAATAAATTTATATAGATCGTAAAAAAACAACTTATGAGAATAATACATCTGTATTATTTTAGATGTAAACTGATGCTATTAAAAAAGGCAGCAACATAATGATATGTGCCGCCTTTATATATACCGTATCTAAAACCTGTAAACCATAGCGTTTATATTCATTCCTGCACCAACCGAGGCAAAAAGTACAATATCTCCAACACTTATTTCATGATTTTCCAACTCATTGTCTAATATCATACTAAGTAAAGTAGGAATTGTTGCCACGCTGCTGTTCCCTAACTTACCTATCACCATCGGCATAATTTCTGACGGCATTTCTTTGCTATAAAGTGCGTAGAATCGTTTCACGATTTCTTCGTCCATTTTTTCATTTGCCTGATGGATGATTATCTTGCTTAGCTTGTCGATAGAGCAGCCCGAATCATCGTAGCACTTCTTCATTGCTGCCGGTACATTTACGATAGCGAATTCGTAAATTCTACGACCGTTCATCTTGAGGTATCTGGTTTCGCCAGATGATTGCTTATTGTATGATTTTCCAAAAAAAAGATAATCCATTTCCTTATGCGTATGAGATGCGGACAAATGTGATAAAATACCCTCCCCACTGCTACAAGCCTCAATTACTACAGCTCCTGCCCCATCGGCGTATATCATACTGTCTCTATCGTGAATGTCTACAACCCTTGAAAGCGTTTCTGCGCCTATTACCAGACATCTGGACGCGATTCCCGATTTAATAAAAGAGTTAGCCTGAATGACCCCTTCGATCCATCCCGGACAACCGAAAAGAAGATCGTACGCCACGCAGAAATTATTTTTAATTCCGAGTGCATGTTTGACACGTGCTGCCAAGCTGGGCACGGTATCACCCTGTACGGTACCAAACGGTACATCACCGAAATTATGCGCGAATATGATATAATCAAGTGTTTCGGGATTGATACCACTTTTTTCAATTGCCTTTTTGGCTGCAATAAACCCGATGTCTGACGTTACAGTATTCTGATCGACATAACGTCTTTCCTCGATTCCCGTTATCTGATGCAGTTTGTAGGAAATGGTGTGATTGTCTTCTTTTAATATCTGCCCATTTTTATCCATGAAATCATGGTTTTCGAAAAATGAGTTTCTTACTGCGTCTGAGGGGATATAGTTACCCGCTCCGATGATTTTACTTGTCATTTCGTTAATGTTTAAATATTATTAGAACGTTTGGAAAAATAGATCATTCGTGACTGCAAATTTATAAATTCAAGGTTTATAACAAGAAGTCCGTTATAAGTTTTTAAGGAAAATATGATAAAAGATGAATAATTTAGACTTACAAGGGGTAGTCTTTCTATAAAAAGTAGAAAAAGCACATAAAAACGGGGGTACACAATTACTTGTATACCCCCTATTTTTTGAACAAACCGATTGTTGTTATTTTCTTTTAACGTTTACCGCCATAAGACCTTTTTGTCCGCGTTCGATGTCAAACGTTACTTCGTCGTTTTCACGTACGTCTTCGATTAATCCTGAATTGTGTACAAATACATCTTCGTTACCATTTGTTTGCGAAATAAAACCAAATCCTTTAGTTTCATTGAAAAATTTAACTGTGCCTTCTTGCATCTCGTTGTTTATTTAAATTAATTATTCTGTTATTTTTACTTAACCTGCCTGATATCCTGTTGGTGGCAGTATTAAGTTATTCTATTTGTTATTTCTGTGTATAGCCGGTTCTGTATACACTTCATGATAGGCGGTATAATTTTAATTCTTTAAAATTGAAATTATCTGTACCGCAATACCGGTTTCATACTGCTGTTGGTTTGCAAATTCCTTCTATGAAGCGCACCGCTACGTGTCTGCATTTTTAAATCCCGTAAAGCTTTTTTTTAATCAGCTTAATGGATAATCGAAAATGTGCAATGATTTTACTGTTGATATTTTACCTATGGGAAAACTATAAATCTTGTATGTCCTTTCTTAAAGACACATTTCAGATTTGCCAATGAAATCTTTTTAAAAATAAAAGTGGCAACTGAGGAAAGTCAAGACTGAGAGAGAAAAATTGATGGTTAAACTTTTTCAGAAGAGGCAAAAACAAAAGCCTGTTAATAAATTCTTTACAAAGATAGAAAAATATTTTAATATTTATACTTTTTTAATTAAAATTATTAAATATTTATTTTCAAAAACTATATTTTTTGATTTTATTATAACAACATCACTCACACACTCTAATATCGCAAGCAATCTTACATGCTTTTTTAATAAGTAACAACTATATAGTTTAAACGATGTCACGCATTAAATAAAAAAGGACGCTGCAAAACCCGTTTTCCATTTAATAATGGGTATCTTTACAAATATGACCGATTTAATTAAACACACCCTGTTTTTTGCAGGCACCGCTGTTGGAGTTATTGTACTTGCAATAACTGTACAAGAGTTTATAGGATTTTACTACACTGCGAAAGCGAACACTCGCAAAAAATAAATTTTTAAAAGCAGCCTAAACCTAAACGCTATCATCTACACCTCAATTGTTTTATGTAGCGATGCTACAAAATGTCTGGCTGAACTATTTTCAATAACCTTTTCTTTGAGGAGATTTTGTTTTCTTAAAATTACACATAACAAAAAACACCATTTTTCAGGTGCTTTATTTAAGTTCCGATTAAAGAACTTCGGGACTTAACTGTTCTGTAAGTACGTTGTCGTAAACACTTTTTACGTTTCTATTCAAGAAATGTATCGTTGCAATTATTAAAAGCGGTGCTAAAACCGCAATTACTACAAGAATAAATCTGTCTGTTTTGCCTATGTGCACGCTAAACATATCTAACCTTAAAAGGATTGAATGCACTGACCCACTCTATATTACTTTCTCGATCGTTAGAGTCGTACCATTGGCTGGTAACGATATCAAAATAAGACAAAACGGTTAAATACATATTATTTAATTTTCTGTTTACCATGTACAGACCCGATTCCTGTGGACGGCATTCTGGATAGGTAAGCCATCTTACTACTTTCATAATTTTATTATTTAAAGATTTAAAAAACTTTTTAAGTAGTTTCTATTTCATTTTATAATGCTATACAAGGTAGTGATAATAAACCGCTTTAGATGCAAAAACACTAAATGATTAAAAATAAAACACCTACCCAACCGGGCAGGTGAAATTTAAATAAAACAAAGATGTTTTTAAAGGTACGCTATTAAATCTGATAATACTCTTTTTTAAAGTTTATAAAAAAAGCGAACAGTTGTCCGCTTTTAATCAATTATTGATAATCCTTACTGCGGTAATGGTACGTAATAAAAAATGAGGGCTTTTATAGAATCGCAAAAAGAATATTACATCTCTCAACTTTTAAACCAAGTAATTAAAAGAAATAAAATCTACAGGTAAAAACCTAAAATCTTTATACTACCCTATTGAAATTCTGGATAAAAAAACAGAACATTCTACTATATTAAGAAAAGAAAGTAAGTTTGAAATTAACCAATAGGTAAATCATGATCTTGTATAGCCCGCCTACAACCTTTTACTGTTTTTTGATGATATAGTCGTCTTTCGCTTCCGTGCCTAAATGAAATTGAAATACTTCGCCAAAACCTACAGGAATTTTAAATGCATTCTCCAGTGGGTACTGTAATAAATAAGTCCAAAGGCTACGTATTACCCCGCCGTGGGTTACGATTAGTACTTTCCGGTAAGATTTATGCCTGAGTTCATTAATAAACGACGAACTTCGGTTATATAGGTCGAGGAAGCTCTCACCTAGAGGTGTGGAAGTATTTACGAAATCATCGTACCAGGGTTGGATAATTTCAGTTGGAATATCACTCCACAGCTTAGATTCCCATTCGCCAAAATGCATCTCTTTCAGTCTGTCATCAAAGAAAACTTCCCCTTGGAATTTTCTCGCCAGTTGTGCACACCTTGATGAGGGGCTGCTAAAAACTTTATCAAAATCGTGAGGCAACTGTTTAGTTAAATATTTGGCTTCCTTTACAAAACTACTCGCAAGAGGAACATCAGTTTGCCCGTAGCAGATTCCCTGAGCCACATTTACGGTGGTATGGCGGATTATATATACTTCCATAATACAACAAATCCTAAATAAACCAACACTTCCGTTACTTGTTGTACCGTACCTAGGCAGTCACCGGTGTAACCCCCTATGTGTTTTTTGAAATACCAGCCAAGGTATACTTTTCCCAGATAGGCAAAAGGCAGTACTAAAAAGACCAGCAGTTTTTGGAAGTAGAAATACGGTAACAGAGTAACTGCCATTCCCATAAACAGCATTTTTACAGATAATGCCTTATTTGCCATGGGTTTTGATTTGCTGAGATCAGTATCTGCTACATACTGGTGCGTATGGATCATTAATCCCGACAGGTATCTGCTGGTACTGTGTGCAATTATCAGAATAACCAGAAAGCCGGTTAAAGAAGTTTCAGCCAGATGTTTCATGACCACATATTTTAATAAAAACAGTAACACGATGCCTATGGCGCCGTATGCACCCACGCGACTGTCCTTCATAATGGTGAGTATCCTTTCTTTTCCATAACCGCCGCCAAAACTGTCACAGACATCGATAAAACCGTCTTCATGAAATCCTCCGGTAAGCAATACGCCTGCGATCATCATAAGGATCAGGGCAATATCAATAGGCAGTACAAGATGTATGAGGAAGAAGACCAATGCATTGAACAATCCGACCACTATCCCTATCATCGGATAATATTTTTGCGAGTTGTTCATGATATCCGAAGAATATTGCAGCTTACTGGAGACAGGTATGCGCGTAAAAAACATCAGCGCAGTCAGGAAATAAGTGAGTTCTTTTTTAATCATATCAATTTATCTATTAGAAACCCCGGCTGTTTCAAAGCTCGCCATTTCATTCAAAAAGTTTACAGAAGCCTGTATTATGGGGTATGCCAGCGCACATCCAGAACCTTCTCCTAGTCGCAGGTTTAAATCTAGAATAGCTTTTTGGTTAAGCGAGTCCAGAAAATGACGATGGGCGCTTTCATTGGAAACGTGGCAGAAGATGGAGCGGTTTGCAATTGCAGGCTCAACTGCATGAACCAAAGCATACGCAGCTGTTGCAATGAATCCATCAACCATTATCAGCATATTGTTTTGGTGTGCCTGCAACATGGCACCGCACATCTGCGCTACTTCGAATCCGCCAAAAGTCTGCAGGATTTCCCAAGGATCTTTTATGGAGCCGTGGAAATCGATAACCTGCTTTAATATGTGTGTTTTATGCTGTAACTGTTCATTATCCACTCCAGTACCCCGGCCTATACATTCTTCAACTGGTTTGCTTAATAATGAGGCCATTATTAGTGACGCGGAAGAGGTATTTCCTATACCCATTTCCCCGAAACCGATGATGTTGCAGCCTTTATTAAAAATATGGTCTACGATCCGGGCACTTTCGGACAGACAAAAACGCAACTGTTCTGCTGTCATTGCTTTTCCGTAAAGTGCGCTTTGAGTTCCATAGCCTGCCTTGGCTTTAATGAGTGACGGATGGTCGGCAAAATCAAAATTCACCCCTGCGTCGACCACATGGATGGCTACACCGTTCTGTTTGCAAAATACATTTATAGCAGCTCCGCCAGCCAGAAAATTCATGACCATTTGATGAGTCACTTCCGGTGGATAAGCGCTTACTCCATTTTTTGCCAAACCATGGTCTGCCGCAAAAACGATCTGAGTAGGACTTTCTAATCTGGGAGTCAGCGTCTGCTGAACCAGTGCAATTTTTAATGCTAATGTTTCCAGATACCCCAATGCACCAACAGGTTTGGTCTTGAGATCTATTTTTTGTCTTATTTGTTCTTCTAAAGTCATATTTTGATTATGAGAGCGCGGCAGAGCGTACGTATGTACAAGATACACCACAGTTCAGGTTATTCAAGGTTTTGTTATTTTTAATCTCTTTGTTATATCGGTTATTACGCCAAATACTATCTCTTAAACACTTACAATACCAACTTTTTAATCATTTCAAATTCTTCCCGAAATGAATTACTCACAAAAAAATCTTTTCCATCAATTGAAAGCCCACTTGTTGTGTAAGAATCAATTTTTTGAAAATTCACGATTTGAGACCTATTAATTTGCACAAATAAACTTTTTGGTAAATACGTTTTTAATCGTTTTAAGGTAATTAAAGGAACGACTGGTTTACGTTCGTTTTCAAGAAAAATCTTTACATAATCACCTAAACTTTCCAGATACAAAACCTTTTGCGGAATTATTTTTACTTGCTCTGCTTCTATTTTAATAAAAAACGGCTCGATTTTATCTTCCGTTAATCTTCGGAGCAGTAAGCCGTTTTTTACTTTTTCTACAACGTTATTAAAATCATCAAAACTAAAAGGTTTCAATAAAAAGCCAACGGATTTGATTTGATATTCTTTAATCGCATATTGAGAATAAGCCGTCACAAAAACGATTTCGGGTTTATTAATGAATTGATTTATTATTTTAGAGAACTCCAAGCCGCTCAAATCGGGCATTTCAATATCTAAAAATATACAGTCCACCGTATTTTCAGCCAAATATTTAAGTGCTTTTGAAACAGATTGAAATGACTGAACCAAGTCAAGGCAATCTACTTTCCCAACTGCCTTTTGAATCATTTCCAATGCTAACGGCTCATCGTCTACAGCGATGCATTTTATTTTCATTTTAATTTAATTTTTAGCGAAATAAAATATTTCCCTTCTATGATGGATTGTTCCAATTTATAGCCGTCATTATAAATTATATCTAATCTTTTTATGGTATTTTCGATCCCGATTCCATTTGATTTTTCCCGATTTTCAAACAACGGATTTTCTGTTTCTAAAATAAATACCCCTTCTGTTATTACAGTTGAAATTCTGATGAAACAATCTTCGTGCGAAGTAACACCGTGTTTGAAGCAGTTTTCAATAAATGTCAGCAAAATCATCGGTGCAATTTTAGCTTCATAATGGTTCTCGGAAATATGATATTCCAAAGTTACGTTTGAAGGCAAGCGATGTAACATTAAATCCAAATAATGCTGAATGAAAACCAATTCATTTTGCAAAGAAACAAACTCCTCATTGTCCTCATTCATTGCATAGCGCATCATTTTAGAAAGCTTTAACAGTGAGTCTTGCGATTTTTCGACATCCTTGTGCGTCAAAGCATAAATAGTATTCAACGTATTGAAGAAAAAATGGGGATTGATTTGCGCTTTCAAGTTACCCAGTTCTGCTTTTGCTTTCAATTCCTGCACCGCTAATTTTTTACGTTCTTCAGTGTTCCACTTCCGAATCAAAAAATTGGTAAAACCGGTCATTAGAACAATTGCCGTCACAAAAAAAACATAATAATTAGCATAAGATTTATGCTCCGAAGCAACATAAAATTTTTCAGGATACAGACTTCTGTAAACTTCTTGTTGTAAATTCAGGAATGTTTCTACAAAATTCATCAAACTCACCACTAAAAAACACATTCCCAAAAACAAAAGGACATAAAAGAAATTGATTGATTTGTTTACCGTTTTCGGTATGACTATTTTAATATTAAAATAATAAATACCAAACAAAACCGTAAATAAAACCAAATGGTAAATATGATAAACTAAAGGAAGTTTTGCAGGATAAAGCATAGGAATGAACAAAAACAAAACAATAGCCAAAATCGACCATCCCATTATATCCAGTCCAATATTTCGATTAGAAAATGCTTTCATACCCTTTTTAATGTGCTTTTACTTGCAAAGGAAATCATTATTCACCAACCATAAAATGAACTCATCGAGAAAAACTTCAAGTTCAACGATTATTTTTCAACAAAAAAAAAAATAATAGGAATTTTGATCCATAAATAAAATAATCAGAAAATGAATTTCACAGTTACCATCATGACAATTGTTTTGATAATCACACTATTTTCGCCATTCGGTGTATATTACGGTGTAAAATTAGCCAAAAACAAAAATTACAAGTCACACCAAAAAATACAAAATATAATCTTCTTTGTCTGTGTTGTCGGAGTTTTGTCATTAGAAGGACTTATCACTTCTGCCGGTGGCTCTGGAAGTTTAACATCTCAAAGCGTATACTATAAAACTATTTTTTTTAGATATACTTTATTTTCACACATTATTGTTGCTGTTTTATCTTATCTAATTTGGACTTTTTTAATTGTGGTTTCTAATATCTATTATCAAAAAAAACTTCCTGGAAGATTCTCTAACTTTCACAAAAAAACCGGTTACATTATTTTTGGCGGACTTATATACACTGCTGTAACTGCATTGATGGTGTATTTAATGAGTTTGAATTTAGTTTAAAATACAACAACCGATAGCATGCAATGTGTAAAAAAATAAACTATTCCAATCTGCTCTTTCCAAATATACATGCTCGCAGATTGTTGGTTTCTTCATGAGTTAAAATATGGTTTTATCGTTTTGCAGAAAATCTTCTTGTTAAAGATAAAGAAAAATTGATTTTTAAATCTTTGCAAACCGAGCAAATAATTTATTAAATCTCACATTTCCAAAAGCTTTAAGCAAAACATATTAAGTTTATGATTTAATATGTAATGTATTTTTAAAATGACCTTTAAATAAGGTTACCGAAACACAAATAAACTTTAGTTCCTAACAGTAAAACCTTAATATATCACGGATTACTGCTATCAAATATAAATTCATTAAAAAATAAGAAAAAACTATAAGTAGTCTTTTTAAAATTATAACATAATATCTCTATAAGAAACCCGTACTGAATTTAATATATTACAATTTCTACTGGTCTCTTTTCATTATTTATATGGATTCACAAAACCCACTTGTTTTACAACTAAAAAAATACGGAATGCTCAGTCACGAAGTGGAAAAAGAAATTGAGTTTAGAACAAAAAAAATTCTAAAAAAGAAAGACGATTATTTTTCAAAAGAAGATCAAATTCTTACAAGCTATTTTGTATTAAGTGAAGGTGTCTTCAGAGCATACATATATCGAAAAGATAAAGAAATAAATGTTTGGTTTGGGCAAGAAAATCAGTTTTTTGGAACTGCTATGCTATACGCTAACAGACCTTCACCTGAAAAAATTCAGTTTTTGGAAGATTCGGAAATATATGCTATTTCAACAGATGATTTAGATAATCTCTATAAACTTTATCCGGAACTAAACCTAATCGGTATAAAAATTGCCGAAGAACTCTGCGTTATTCTAGAAGATAGAATTACTTCTTTACATACAGAAAACGCACCCGAGCGTTATCAATCGTTTATCAAAGAGCATCCCAACTTAATCAATCGAATTAATTTAGGTCACATTGCATCTTATGTAGGTGTTACGCAAGAAACTTTGAGAAGGATCAGAAAAGGTTAAACTATTTTGCTATACATCAAAATAAATACCCTTCAGCATACATAATTAAATCTATATTGATACAAATTCCAAGTATTGTGGGAAATAATTCGCATGGGACTTTATCCATTTGACATTATGATAACTTTTGCGGAATTCATATGTTCAACCATTTTGATTTTTTTAGATAAAATATAAAATTTATATAAAGTAATTGTAAATAATCTGTTTATTTAGTAAGATACCTTTAAAGTGAAAATAAATATTCGTACATACTATAAAAAAAAAAATCATTATAACGGTTTCGGCAGGTATTTAATCTTAGTTGAAAAACCCATAGAAAAAGGTAAGACTTATACCATAGTGAACATAATAGCCAATTGCCACTATGACTGGACAGAGCTTAGCAGTAGTATCAAGCAATAATTCCGGGGTAATATTGACAAAAAACCGGAAAAAGCAGATTTGAAAATTTGTTGCAGTGATGTTGGGGAGTAATGAATCTGCTGACAGGTAAAATACATACAATAACAAATATTTTTGCACATTAATGCCCTATCATAACCGTAAAGCGAGCGATGTTAGTGATGATTTTTACTTTATAACAATGGAAACAGGGTTTTTACTAAATTTGGTACCTGATGAAGTATAAAAATTAAAATAACCGAATGATGAAAAAAATTAGAGAAATGAAAGGCGAAGATGTTCAACTATTGGCTGATATATGGCTGAGAGTATCTTTAAAAGCTCACAAGTTTATTCCTGAGGAATATTGGATTGAAAACAAATATTTAATGGCTGAAAAATACCTTCCTGTTTCAGAAGTATATGTCGTAGAGGAAACGGATACCATTTTGGGTTTTATTGCGTTGATTGGCAATCATATTGCATCAATTTTTGTAGACAACGAAGAACAAGAAAAGGGAATTGGAAGTTTGCTTTTAAATTACGCTAAAGAATTACGAACTGATCTGACTTTAAGCGTTTATCAGAAAAATGAGAAAAGCGTAAACTTTTACAAATCAAAAAAATTTATAATCTTATATGAAACGATTGACGAACCAACCGGAGAGAAAGAGTTTACAATGCAATGGAAGAAACAATAAATTAAAAAAAATTCCAGTAAAGTCTTGAAAAATTCTACAGGTTTAAATTTAAATTCTGTACAGTACGGTGTTACTTTGCTATTAATAATGTCAAAAAAAAAGTACTTTAAAAAGATGCTTATTATTTAAACATATTTTCATGAAATGTCAATAAAGGGATTCGTTTGTGATAAGATAATTTTTCAGCGATACTGCTTTCAAAAACGCGCTGAAAAAGTGACTTGTTTCTGGTAACACAGCTTAACATATCAATAGAATGCTGGTCGATAAAATCAAAAATACCCTTTACTATATTGTCTTGCTTTTTTTCGACGAAAAAAACAGGGTCATGTTTAAACTGCTCTTTCCAACGTATAATTTCTTCGTGAGTTTTAACTTCCTTTCCCTTATTCACGTGAAAGCAGTAAATATCAGCATTAGCCGCTTGAATATAAGGAATCATTTTTCGCAAAACCAAGGCATCTTCTTCATCATAAACAGTTGTGAACCCAACGGCGTCAATTTCTTCAAATTTACACATGTGCGGGATACTCAATACAGGGATATCGACATTTTTTATAACTCCAGCTGTTTTGGAACCTAGGATTTTATTTTCAAAACCAGAATTACCTGTTGTGCCCATCACGATTAACTTGATCGCTTCTTTTGAAACAAGATCAAGAATGCTTTGTACCAATTCACCTTCTTCCATAAAAAACTTTAAAGGCACCTGACCAAAATCATTTTCTATAGCAAGCTGGAGCATTCTATTTATTTCCTCTTTAAACAAATCTGACGGATCTCCTAACTCTACATTCTCAGAAATCTTTGGAACATTACTTTTTGATGAATAAGAATGTAAAACAAACAGTTCTCCGCTGTAATTTTTACAAATTTGCATTGCGTAGACAAAAGCATTGTCTGCTGTTGCAGAATAGTCGGTAGGAAACAGTATTTTTATCATTTCAATTATATTTAATGAGTTAATTAAAGTTACGGAATTTAATGATACATAATGTAGTAGGAATGCATTATGTTTTGAAGGAGAATTTGTCTTTAATTCACAGGATATTTAAGCTGAAGGATAACAGTATATTACTGATATTTATACTATTTTTACTTAACATAAGTACATTAGACACAAACCTACCGAATATACTTAACCTTGGAATGAAGAAAAGCGTAAATACAGAAAAAATCTTTCAACATTTTGAAAAGTACATACACTTAAGCGACACTTTAAAAACGGAACTCGCTGATAGAATTACGCTTATATCTTTTAAAAAAGGTGCTCTTGTGCACAATGCTGATACTATATGCAGAAAAAGTTATTTTATTCAAAAAGGCCTGATGCGCACTTATTTTATTAAAGATGGTAAAGAAATTACCGAGTATTTCTCTGCTGAAAATGAATGGGTAAACTCACCAAAAAGCTTTATGCAACAGGAATTGGACATTTATTACATTGATACAGTTGAACAAGCAGAATGTTTCTGTCTACATGTAAATGACCTTGTATTTCTTTTTGAACATTTTCCTGAAATGGAGCGGTACGCAAGACTGTCAATGGGAACTGTATTTGGACATTTTATGGAAAGAATAACCTCTATGAGGTTTACAACCGCAAAAGAAAAATATTTACATTTTTGCAAAACCTACCACGATATTTATCACCGGATTCCATTAGGTATGGTATCTTCCTATTTAGGTATTGCACAAGAAACCTTAAGCCGAATTAGAGCTGATAAGTGATTATTTGATCTAGATCAAAAGCGACGTGCGAAACATATCTGATATTTGTACTTTAATCTAAAAGAAAAAAAAGATGATAAATTTCAGTAGATACCTTTTTACTTTATTAGTACTGCTTTTTTCAGTTAGCAGTTTGGCTCAAATCACGTTGCAGACACAAAACGTTGAAAGTGTTCTATATGTTGGTAAAGGCAAAAGCCAGCCACTAATTGTGGGTCTTGGAGGCGCTGAAGGAGGTAATGCCTGGAACAGCGATTATTGGAAAAAGACAAGGGATCACTTCATTGAAACAGGATATGCATTTTTAGCAATAGGCTACTTTGGTGCTGCGGGCACACCTGATGCATTGGATAAAATAGCCATTGATGATATTTATGATGCAATACAAACAGCAACAAAAAACGTATATGTAGACAAAAACAAAATCGCAATAATAGGAGGTTCCAGAGGTGCTGATTTAGGATTGCTTATAGGAAGCTATTATCATGATATAAAATGTGTAGTGAGCATAGTGGGAAGTAATGTTGTTTTTCCCGGACATACCGATCACTTCTCCACCTCTTGCTGGACCTACCAAGATAAAGAACTGCCCTTTGTGCCTATAAATGATGAAGCCGTTCATTTTTTGATGAAACAAGATTTAAGGTCAACTTTCAGCACAATGTTGAAAGATACCCTTTCAGTTGAAAAAGCATCCATAAAAGTAGAACAAATTAATGGAGCCGTTTTGTTTATATCTGCATCAAAAGATGAAATATGTCCATCGACACACATGGCCGACATGATGGTTGAAAGATTAAAAAAAAATAAGTATAAATTCCCTTATGAGCATAGAGTTATTGAAGGAGATCATGCAGAACCACTAAAACATTTTTACCTTGTTTTTAATTTTTTAGAAACAAATTTTGCAGCAAAATAAATATTAAAACCTACAAGCGTGTAACTTTCTTTTTCTGTGATACCTTGGGCTGATATTTTATAGTAATTATGTAACTTCCTAAATAAATTTTAAGCTATGCAAGCATTACCATTCTTTAATTTTTAAGTATTAATATTGTGAAGTAAAATTTTTTTCATAATCCATCTAAACTACCAGCAGAAAAAGGTTAATAAATCTTAACATTCAGTTTAAGCCAATAATAGAAAAAGAAAAACACGTTTTTTTGGCTTTTAAATACCGGAAGGCTCTCCTATTTATATTCCGTATATTCCAACCGAAGCATCATGGGCTCAGCCGTTTCAATATCTTTCCATCTGGTTTCTATCGTTTTTGGTAAACCATCATCATTGTACTCATAAATCCACTGGGTACCGCTTCCAATAAAAGTTGTCATATTATTATAGGATATATTTTTTTCGAACAATGCTTCGTCTCCAAAATAAGGTAAAGGTTCTATCTGGAAGACGGTTCCCAAACCAAAGTCCGGTTTCTTTTTGTCATCGTAGCGGAAATCTCGGAAAATTTCACGGTATGCTGTTGCTGTATTTCCAAGATCACCGTCGTCTTCCATAAGTATTGTGGTATGTAACGCATTAACTGTATTGTTATAGTCAACAGAATACCATTCAAGACCTGCCTGATCAACCATTGCCTTTAATTTGCCGTTTGAATAGTATGCGTAATTTTTAAAACCAATAAGTTTTCCGTACTGATACGTTTCATCACGAATAATTTTACCGTCAGTGTTATAAATCAAAACTATATTATGGTTGAACTGCGGGTACTTATAATCTATGTACTTAATGTTTTTAGCTTTTCCGTTCTCATACTCGATCTCATAATCAGAACTGGGGTTATTCGCATCATCTTTAGTTTCTCTCTTAAGAAGCTGGTTGCTATCGTTATAGGTATATACTGCGCGTAAGTTATTGTTATAATCGAAAATTCTGCTTACCAGAAACTTCTTTTGGGAATTATTACCGTGATCAGGTGAATTACTTTCGTCGTCTTTACGACAACCAGCAATAATACCAACAGCAATGAACAGGAATAGAATTTTTTTCATGGGACAAATAATTTAATTTTAACAGCATAAAGTTAAATATTTTAACAATATAATGTTTTAAATAATTAATTATTTTTAGTATCAGTAAATAAAAATAAAAAGATTATGTAAAAAACAGTACAAACCATTATTTACTAATGTAACCATTCATTTAATACAAAATGCTTGATTAACTTAATTATGGATGGCTTTACAAACCATTCTATACTTTCTGAAAAAATAAGGATGTGGTTGAAGTAGAACTTACCTTTTGGCGAGAGGACAGCTGTATTCGGAGGCGTATGGACATTCATAATTACTTTTTCTCGTTCATTTAAATATGTGTTTTTTGCAACTAAACAATTTAACCCCTATCCTTTTACTTTTAAACCTGATACTTTCTTGGATTTTGAATCAAAGTTTATAAAATAATTTTTTTTAATGCTTTAGAGATTACCTTTAGTTTTAACCAGGGTTATTTAGTTTACTGAATGTTAAAACAAAAAGTTTTATCTTAATAAAAGAAAAGTAATTTTTATTAAAAAAAATGAATAAGTTAAATGTTGACAAATTGTTTCTTACAAAAAAAACAGAAATACTTAAATATTTAAAAATTAATTATTTACATTTGAAGTCATAAGTGTTTTTTTGGTTATTAAAGAGGTTGCTAGTATTATAGTACAACCTCTTTTTTTTAAAAGACCCTGCTATAATTCTCTTACAAACAATAAATAGCTTGGTTGAATGATTACTATCTATAGATTTTCAAAAAACCAAAGCGCTAAATAACCACTTTAGGCTGCAGAAAACCGTTTAGCTTTTCACAATATAGAATGTCTAACTATATAAAAAAAAAGCAACTTTTTAGTTCTATCATTCATCTTATCAAATTCTATTGGAGCGTTATTTTAAAAAAAACTGTCCGTTTTTTAGTTATGAAAATTACTAAATATAAATAGCAAGGAATTTTAAATATTAATTAAAAAAAATTAGTTAAAAGTTGGCTAATTAAAGGCTTTACATCACTTAAATTCAGTAACTTCATACAGTAAACAGCTTGTTAAGATTTTAAAACATAACTAAAAATATAATGCATGTATATATTATCTCAACAGTTGAAATCTGATGGTTTCAATATAAACACTCTTCAACAAATAATAGAACGAAACAATGAGAACAGATCGTTTAATACTTTACAGTATTACTGCATTTATATTGTTTTTAAACATGCGGTAATATGTGTAGAAGGAACAGATTACGAAGTAGAAGGTCCTAACCTGATATTTATAGGTCCGTCGAAAGAGATTATTTACAAGCAAAATGATGAAGAAGCGAACACTTTTGTTATAGCCTTTTCAGCATCTTTTTATGAAAAATCTGCGAATGATTCCTTATTTTTAAACTCTTCCTTATTTTTTAACCTTACCGAAAATATTACCATTACTCCCACAATAGTCACGGAGTATGATATAAAGAAATTTGCAATAGACCGCCTGGCACTTTATAAGTCTCATGAGAGAGGGCTTTACATATCTATTGCACACAATACTGTAGAAACCTTAATATTAGACGGGCTTTTAAATATTTCAAACAGCAGTCTAAAAAGCACAGCGGAAAACTTTAGTTCTATTGACTACGTTAACAGGTTCAGAATCCAGCTTCATAGTGATTTTAAAAGTCACCGA
>Ga0213825_1000178_pt1 | contig 48185 bp, 43 predicted proteins | sample MC6MC0900MG_FD_179896 | JGI IMG/M metagenome (GOLD analysis project Ga0213825, IMG submission 179896) | Enriched soil aggregate microbial communities from Iowa State University, Ames, United States - MC6-MC0900-MG | ecosystem: Environmental > Terrestrial > Soil > Unclassified | place: USA: Iowa...
TGCCAGGAAAAGTTCCGTAAGAGCCAGGGCAATGGTGATCCCCTGCTCCTGGAAGCTGGTGTTGGTAAAGCAGTTCTGAAGCCATTTCCATGAGGAATTACCAGATTCGGTGATTTTCTTTAAAAAGTCCTCAAACCGGTTTTCTTTTAAAGCTGCCACTTCTGCTTCTACTCTCTTATTCTCTTCAAAGAAATGGAGGGCCCGAAGGACAGAACGGTCACCGGCAAAATCCCTGATTTCCTGTAAATTGTCAATGACCTCTTTTTCCGTGATTTCAGCGCAGACTTCTTTTCCGAAGAATTCTGCAACCTTTTTCATCTCTGCCGGAACTGAGGAATAATCAGCACTTAAATCCGCATGGCCCTTTCCTGTATTGACAATAATAAGGCTATGGTTTTTAGAACCAAAATCAAAATCAATCTTCTCTACATCCGGAACTGCCGGATCCTTAAAATCAATGGTAATAAGTCCCCCTACTGCACATGCCATCTGGTCTAAAAGGCCGGAAGCTTTGTCCCAATACACATTTTCGGAAAACTTGCCGATATGGGCATATGCCACGGCATCCATGGCGCTATTATTAAAGAATGTATTTAAAATAGAGCAAAGCAGCATCTCAAAGGAAGCTGAGGAGCTGACACCTGCCGCACTGATGACATTGCTGGTTACGATGGCATCAAAGCCGCCGATCTCATATCCGCCCTCTAAAAAGCCCTTTAAAAGACCTTTCACCAGATCAATGGTTCCTGCCTTCTTATCGCTTGGAGCTAAGTCATCCAGATCAATCTCAAAGTTCTGGTTATAAGTTTCACTGATAATATTCACTTTTCTGCTGTTGTTTTTTGCAGCTACTCCCACACAATCCAGATTAATACTTCCAGCCAGCACTTTTCCGTGGTTATGATCGGTATGGTTTCCACTGATCTCCGTACGCCCCGGCGAAGAAAACAGCATTACATCATCCTCCGGAAATTTCTTCTGGAAGTTTCTTATAAGGCTCTGATAACGTTCAATATTCTCCTTAACTGCCTCTTTTCCATATAAAGCAGTCATAAGCTTTTCTGACTCTTTAGACTCCAGCAGCTGAATCGTATCACTTATCTTCATGTCACTTGCTCTCCTTTTCCGAATTTACTGCCCACGATTTTGGGCTGGGCATACTTTTCCCCATTCATTGACAAATCTTTGTCATTGCTACGAGTATATCATAGATGCCAAAGATTTCACAATATAATATTTTACGAAAACCTATAAAATAATTTGACAGGTCATCCGAGGGCCCCGTATAATGAAACAATCAAAAATAAGCACGGACAGAAAAGAGGAAACCATGTTTTGGAACGAAAAACCTTATCATTCCCTGGACTATGAAATGAAGAAACAATATGGACAAAAAGTCTATAAACTGGCCCTTGACGGCGGTATGACCTGTCCGAACCGGGATGGGACCCTGGGAACCGGGGGATGCATTTTCTGCAGCGGCGGAGGATCGGGAGAATTTGCGGAATCCTTAACCCTCCATTCCTCCGTTACGGAGCAGATCGAATCTGCCCGCAAAAGAATCCAGAGTAAAATAAAGACCGAAGAAGGCCGTTTCATCGCCTATTTTCAGTCTTATACAAACACTTATGCTCCCGTATCCTATCTGGAAGAGCTGTTTACCCAGGCCATCTGCCATCCGGATGTGGCGGTCCTTTCCATTGCCACCCGTCCCGACTGTCTTCCGCCTGATGTCCTGAATCTGTTAAAAAGATTAAACAAGATTAAGCCTGTCTGGGTAGAACTGGGGCTTCAGACCATTCATGAGTCCACAGCCGACCATATCCGCAGAGGATATCCGCTTCCTACTTTTTTTGAAGCCTACCAGAATTTAAACGAAGCCGGTCTTACGGTCATTGCTCATGTCATTTTAGGGCTTCCGGGAGAAACCAGAGATATGGTTCTGGAAACCGTAGACTATCTGGGCCATCTGGGAGATCATGGAATCGACGGAATCAAGCTTCAGCTTCTTCATGTGTTAAAAGGGACGGACCTTGCCGAAGAATATGATAAAGGCCTGGTTCCTGTCTATACCTTAGAAGAATACACTGACCTGGTGATTGACTGCATCGCCCTTCTTCCTCCCCAGGTGGTCATACACCGGATCAGCGGAGATGGGCCGAAAAAACTGCTCCTGGCGCCTTTATGGAGCGGCAACAAAAAACTGGTCCTCGGCACTTTGGCAAAGCGTCTAAAAGAACGAGGCATCTGCCAGGGTGACAGATACCTCGTCTGATTTAATTGCTGTTATTGTGAACGACGCCGTTTTCATCGATCGTCACGCCAAATGATATCCCCTGGAAATACTGATAAAATTCCCGGATTTCTCCTTCCTGGGTCAGCTCTCTGGTATAACCTGCCTTTGATGTCCCCGGGACCAGTGACAAAGTGGTGCTTCCCTGGTCAAAATCCACCTGGGCCCGCATCAGGGCGGTCTTTGGAATGCTGCTACCAAAGATGAAATTGCCAAGACTGTAGCAGATAGGCTTGCCGTTGTAATATTCTATTCCCTGAAGGACATGGGGATGGCTTCCGATCACCAGATCAGCCCCTGCGTCAATAATCTGTTTGCCTAAGATCCTCTGATATTCCTGGGGCTTCTCATCCCGCTCCACGCCCCAGTGGACGTAAACCACAAGATAATCACAGCTTTCTTTTGCCTTTTTTATTTCTTCCAGAAGGATGGTTGGATCATAACCGCTTACCATGCCAGGTTTATTGCTGCCCGCCACCCAGTTGGTATCGGGATAAACCTTGGACGCTCCCAGAAAGCCGATGGCCTTTCCATTCACTTCTATTTTCTCAAGCTGTTTGGCCCGTTCCATATTAGGGCCTGCTCCCACGTACTTAATACCGGCTCCATCCAGGGCTGTACAGGTATCCACAAGGGCATCAGTTCCATAATCAAGGGAATGGTTATTGGCCAGGGTAACGATGTCAACTCCGATTTCATTCATCAGGGAGACCTTGGACGGCGGCAGGCGGAATGTAAACTGCTTATCCGGTGCCGCAGAACCCCTGTCGCTGAAAGGAAACTCCTGGTTGGCCATAAAGATATCTGCACTGCTAATTTCGCCCCGATATCCTTCGCCAAGGACACCTTCCATGCTCCCTGACTTATCATATGCCATCATAACATGACTAGATAGTAATATATCACCTGCAAAGAGGAGCTGAACGGCTGATTTTTGCTCTGTTTCTTCCTCCGTTGGAGCGGTTTCTTCCTGTGACTGGGACTCTTCCACCGTCAGAACTTCCGTTTCCACTGATGCCTCAGGCTCTGACTGGGCCAGGTTTTCTCTTGGAACGGCCTGCGTTCCATTCCATTCGCTTACGCCGATCCACCCAACAAGCAAAACAAACAGCACTATGGGTAGGAAAATCAGAATCTTCATCAGCCCACTTTTTTTCTTCATCTACTCCTCCTGATTGTTGACTATTTCCACATGGGTTTTCATTTTTCATTACTTTTTCCACAAAAACCATGAGGTTTTCCATAACTTTTCTTTCATATTTCTCTGGATTATATTCCATTTTTTTATCTTACACTGGTTCCAAGAATTTGTCAAATATTCCCTTTTACTTATTTTGAATGCGTAAGACATACCGGAACCTGCAGTCTTCCTGGCACCACATGGAAAAATTTGTTCCCCATTTATTGTTAAACAGACAATAGGAAAATCCTTTTTTCATATCCGGAAGCTCCATGCAACCGCCATATAGACGCCTTCCTCCAACACTTACAAGAGGGGAATCCAGATTCTGTATTTCAATGGTCCCATCCGCACCATCATACACCAGCTTTTCTATGCAGTGCTGTCTACGGTTTCCTCCTTTTACCACCTCAAGGGGAGAAATCTCCTGATCCAATATCTTCATTTTCCAGAGATAAGGGTTTTCAACATCAAGATTGACATCAAACCAAAGGGCTTCAGGCATTTTATTAGCATCTTTATTTTCCCATAATAGATCACATAATATCTCTTCTCCAAAGGTGTAGGTGATCCATGCCCGCTCTGGGCATCCGTATTCACTTACAGCTTGCGGGTTCCCTGCCAGACAGATTCTGACCTCATAATCAGACCTTATCATATCCCGCACTCCAAAGGAGTAATTCCTGTTAGAAAGCCCCTCCACGGTTTCCAGTCCGGGTTTGGAAAAATCTGCTTCTGACCAGGCCATATTTTCCTTAAACCCATGATTGTACTCATAATATTCCGATATAGTATCCTTAGCTCCATAGGTTTCATAAGAAAAACGGCCAAAACAGCCTGACTGGATCCAGACCGTTCCTTCCTTTTCCAGATATACCACGGAGCCGCTTCCATCAAACGCAGCTTTCCAGTCTTGTATGGAAATGATCTCAAAAGGATGGACCGTTTCTCCCTCTTCCCATGTTTCCACTTCTGCAGCCGGACCCCATGCAAGTGCCTGCCTGGCTTCCTCTCTGAATTCCTCCGGCAGAAGCCGGACCGCTTCTCTTAAGTAGGCCCGCTGTTCCTCATAGGAGCTTTCATACCAATCATAGGTGCTCTCCAGATGATCCACTCCCTTTTCCTCATATATAGCATGTAAAAGAGCAGCATTTCTTTCCGTAAACATGGCCTCCGTTACATAATTTTCTTTTCTTGCTTTCTTAAAGTCTTCCTTTTCCCAGTTTTTAAAATCAAACAGGTGCTTCTTATAATCCAGCCCCCATGTATGTTCGCATACCATCAGAAGGTTTTCCATAAAACCATGGAATTCCGGTCTTTCATAATCAAACCTTCCCTGTTCTTTCCATTGATCCTTAAGGCCAAGAAGCCGTCTGAAACCGCTCACCTTAACCGGATCCGAGGCGATGCCGTGAATCCAGGTGTCCCCGATTTCTTCTGTTATTACGGGAAGCTTTTCCTTACTTTCCCAAAGCTTATGGGCATAGGCATCCAAGGTAGAGGCTTCCACTGCTGCACCTGGATATTTCTTTTCCAGTTCCTCTAGTTGCCTTAAAACCTCTTCCCTGGTAGGAAGGCCCAGATTATCTCCTAAAAAGACAAACTCCAGAACATCCTCCATGCCCTCCATATAACATGTCGAGCCATAAGCAGGAGAATACTGGACCAGAATTTCGCTGTTTCCTGACCGCCATACAAAGCTTTGGGGAACCATTGGATTCATGGATGAGGCATTTACTCCGATATGCAGATACTGTTTCCCATGGCGGACCATGATTGGTACCATAGCTTTTGTGTGGCCAGGTACGTCAGTAAGCTTTGCAGCGATGGTCTTCTTATCAAACTCCCTGTCCAGTCTGTCTCCATAGCTTAAATCAAAATTCAGCAAGTCAGCATCCATCAGTTCCGTATGGGTGGTAAAAGCCAGTCCATGCCAGCTGATATCTCCTCTCATCACGGCATCTTTCAGTTTCTGTGCTTCCGACTGAGGAGCTTTTTTTAAATACCGGTCAATTAAGAATGCCCCTAAGGTCCAGATAAACCGTTTCTTTCCATCCTGATTTAAGTCCATGGCAAGCTTGATGGCTTCAGGAATAAAATCATTCATATAGTTGGATAGAACACGGTCTGCCAGATCCGTAAATCCCATATCAAAATGGGTCATGAAAACCACGTGTACCCTTTTTATTGTCTCATTTGTTATTAATTCATTCTTTATCATTTTTTTCACCTGTTATATAGTAAGGATTTGTAAGGAGCACCGGAATGGGAGGATACCCCTTAAGAAAGCTCCGCCTGATTTCTGCCCTGAGATATCCGGCCATTCCGGCAGTTCTTTGAATGGAAAGCCGGTCTGATTCGCAGGGGATTTCTTCCCTGCCGTCCTGGGATATCAGGAACAGAATATCGCCCTCGTGTAAATTCCAGAAGGTAAACAGGATATCGCTTCCTTCCGGGATCTCATCTCCCATGAGATATTCCCCGGCCCAGCTTTCCATCATGGGACCTTCCGGAGATATGGTCAGAAAGGAATGCCCTTTTTTCAGTCCTTCTAATATATCCTCGGCGGAATTTGACAAGGCGTACACACAGGTACAAGGAGAAGCCGGTATACGTCCCGGTTCATATTTATGGAAATCACTGCCTCCTGTTATAGGGATCCTTTTCCCTTCCTTAAGCCTGTCATCCCACCAGGCCAGGCAGGCCTGATTGCTCTCCGTCATCAAGCCTCCGTTCCAAACCTCCACTCCTTCAAATGGTACCTTCTCCAACCCCCACTGCCAGCCGCACCAGGGGCAGAAGGGATGATTTATCACCGTAAAAGCACCGTTTTCCTTTGCTTCCTCTATGATTTCTACAGTCCTTTCCAGGGAATTGGAGAGAAAGCTTTTAAATGGGCGTTTCCTTCCCAGCATTCCCATATGCCCTTTGTAATGGGTCCACTCCACTCCCGGGATCATGGTTACCAGATCCGTAGAACGCAGCTGGTAATTATGGGCATAATTGTTATGATCCGTAACAAACAGGAAATCCAGCCCTTCTCTTCCTGCTGCAAGGGCCAGTTCTTCCGGAGTCATATTTCCGTCGGAGCCGTTTGAATGAAGGTGGGTATCCCCCTTAAACAGCTGCAGGCCTTTTAAATGGAACGTAATTTTATATGTAATTGCAACACCCTGCTCCTCTACTTTATAGGCGCCCAGAAGTATGCTCCATTGTCCCTGCTTTACAGGAACCGATGCAAAACCGGCTGTGCTCCTGTGATCGGAAATAATAATCCTGCTCCGGTTGGAGCCGGACCAGCCGATCAATTCTCCCATTTCATTTAATAGGCCGAAATCTATGATATTCCTGCTACGTTCATATTCGTATGATACTTCCATGGCTGCTGCCTGATCCGGCACCAAAAATGGTACCTCTAAATACAACCCTTCTTCCTCTTTTAAGGCCATCCTTTGAAATGTGATTGTCTTTTCCTTCATATCTATCCTCCTTTAGCCCTTAACAGCTCCCATGTTTATCCCCTCCATCAGAAATCTCTGGGCAAACATATATATGATCAACAGCGGTATGGTAGAGATCACGATCGCCGCCATAATCGCATTATCCGGAGTCGCCGCCGTTCCTGAAGTGGAATCTACGGACATGATCATTTGCTTTAACATCAGAGGAAGAGTATACTTTTTCTCATCCGTGATCAAAGTCGCCGGAAGCATAATAGAATTCCACCTGGCCACATACTCCATGAAAAACACTGTAGCAAATCCCGGAAGGGATATGGGGATATAAATGCTTCCGAATATTTTCAACTCTCCTGCCCCGTCCATTCTGGCAGATTCTGCGAGAGAATAAGGGACCGTCTCAAAGTAATTTCTCATCATCATAATGCTGAAGCCAGACACCAGCCCGTTTAGGACCAGTCCCTGATAAGTATTTAACAATGATAACTGCTTGTTGAGCTGGTAAACGGATATCAAGGTTAAATCCCCCGGCACCATCATGGTGAGCATGATGAATGAGGAAATAAAATTTTTAAAAGGAAGGCTCTTTTGTATCAGAACATAACCTGCAAGGGCTGACAAAAGAACCTGGATCACAGTACCTATTGTGGTTATAAAAAAGGAATTAAGAAATGGCCTGGCCATCTTTGCCACCCGGAATACATAAAAAAAGCCTTCCACACTGAATGTTGTCCACCACAGCTTGATCCCGCTCTGTGAGGAATCAAGGGCTGTTGAGGTAGACACCACAAATACATTCCACATGGGTAGAAACATGGTGAGAAAAATGGCTGCTGTCAAAAACAAAAATAACACTCTCCAGAATCCTGTTAAACCGTTCTTATCTAGAATATTCTTCATATCTCTGCCCTTTCCATCAGGAATAAATCTCATCATATTTCAGTATTTTTCTGACCACCGAAGTAATCAGCAGGGTTGCGGCCAAAACCACAGTCGCAGCCGCCGTAGCAGTTCCCACATTAAACTGGATAATGCCCTGTTCGTAAATTAGAACCAGCAGGTTTTTTACCTTATCGCTGATGGAGGCATTCATCATAACAAAAATCTGATCAAAATTCCGCAAGATTCCCATTACCGTCAACACTGCGATCACCTTCATGGTGGGCACGATGACCGGCAGAGTGATGTATCGGATCTGCTTGATTCTTGTGGCTCCATCCATTCTTGCGGATTCATACAGGGCAGAATCGATTCCGACCATGGCCGCCAGGAACAGGGCCGCAAAATAGCCGGCCCCTTTCCAAGCACCTGTAAAAATCATGATCAATCTGGCGTAACGTCCCTCCGACATAAATACCATGGGAGAATAACCGGTTCCCAATAAAGCCCTCATGATGCCGTTTACCATGCCTGAAGGTGATAAGATGGAAATCCACAGACCTCCTACCACAGACCAGGACAGGAGATACGGTATGTAAGTGACCGTCTGGAACAGGGATTTGGATGCCTTATTCCTGATCTCATTCAGCAATACAGCGATTAAAAGTCCCCAGACAAACTGCAAAAGAAAGGTTCCACCTCCTACTGCAAGGCTGTTAATAAACGCCTGTCTGTACTGCCTATCCCCAAAAATCTCCTTATAATTGTGAAACCCTACCATCTCGAAGCCGCCTAAAAGCTTTACCTTCTGAAAGCTTTTTATGATTCCCAGTACCAGTGGATAATAGGAAAATACAAGAAAGTAAATGAGAACTGGTATCAGCAGCAGATAGATTTCCTTATACCGCAATATCTTTTTCTTAAGCTGTCCTTTCAAACCGATACCTCCTGTCTATTTTAGGGATTGTGATTACCGGTCAGTTACTTTCCGGTCAACAAGCTCTTTTCTCATGCCGCTAAGTCCATCCTGGGTGGAAACTTCTCCTTTGATGATCTTGATTCCCCATTTGCCCACGATTTCCTTGTAATCCGCTTCATTTGGAATGATCCTGTCAATGGTTGCATAGCTGCTGTAGCTTAACGCCTCTTCCACTCCGGGATTGAACCCGAAAATCGGCTTAAAGTCCTTATAGATTGGGAAGGGAGCGCCATGGTCATTGCCATGCTGAGCCCCTGTTTCCGTCAATTCATATTTCCCTTCAGTTCCGGTATAATCATGACCTAAGATTCCGGTTGAAAGAAGATTTCCGCCCTCCTGCGTTGCAAAGAACTCTAAAACCTTCATGGCTCCATCAGGATTCGTTGCATTGGCAGGAACTGCAAACAAACTGGCGCTTCCTTTGACCAGCATATAGCTTCCGTCAGGGGTTTTAAGGCCTGGTAGGGAAACAATCTCATAATCCTCGGGAGTAATTCCACCTGCCTTGGCATTTGCATTATGTAAACCAACCCATGCTGTCCAGTCAACCGTTACAGCCGTCTTCTGAGAGGAGGCCCCCATTTTCGCTCTCATATCCTTTGTTTTATCAACAAAGGAGGCTGGATCCAGCAGACCTTCGTCATACAGTTTTTTAAACCACTCCCAAACAGGTGCAGCTCCATCTTCTGCGTATGGCACAAATCTTTTTCCGGAATCGTCCAGAACCACTCCGTTTTTTAAGCCCGCTGCCGCCATCCATGGCTGCAGATCATAGGTTTCAGATAAAATGGAATCAAAGGGATAAAAATCCGGGTCCTGGCTGCTGTCTTTTAATTTTTTCATCACATCATAATATCCATCCATGGTAGGCTCGATCTTCTTATAATCGATTCCGGCCTTTTTAAGAAGCGTGTTATTTAAGGCCACTACTCTGTGGATCTCCTTTTTGTTGAAACCGGCGTAGATTTTACCGTCAATGGTAATGTCCTTCCACTCTGCCGGATCCACATTGCCGGTGAGAATTTCCGAACCATTTACCCGGTCCGTAATATCCATTAAGGCTCCCTGATCTACCAGATTGGCATACTGGCTGGCAGTGATGTAAATCAGATCATAGGACTCTCCGCCGCTCAATTTCTGCATCAGAACTTTGTCATAATCCGATGCCGGCTTTTCAAATTCTACCGTAACGCCTGTAGCCTGGGAAAGGGCTTCTGCAAAAAGCTTCATTTCCGCTTCATCCTTGCCTCCCGTATTGGCTGTCATAATTTTTACGGTTCCTCCTGCTTCTTTATCCGCCTGGCTGGCTGCTTCTGTCTTACTTTCATTTGTATTGCTTTCATTTGTCTTGCTTCCTTCTGTCTGGCTGGCTTTTGTGCTGGCACTCTCCTGTTTTCCACAGGCGCTTATGGAGCATACCATAAGTGCTGCTGCGATCAGTGACATGACTCTTCTTTTTTTCATTTTTTCTCCTTTCAATCCTACACTCATTGTGACTTACAAAATCATATTATATTATGTTTTTAATTTTGTAAATCATATTTACGCAACTTTTACATATATTTTAATCAAAATATATGTTTTGTTAATTCATAATACCATATCACACTTTTACTTTCAACTATATATCGTTAATTTGTTACTAAAATACATACTCAATCATACTTTTTTATGCAATACTTACAACAACAAAAAAAAAGAAGCGCAGAACAATTATAATTGTTGTTCTGTGCTCCAATAACATTTCAGGAACAAATATATATTTTAGTGCTCACTAAATATTCCAGGAACCAGACAATCCATCTGGCTGTAGGACGGGTCTCTTTCGATCTGCTTCAATAAGATACCGATGGCTTCAAGGGCAATTTTCTTTTCATTCTGCTTAATATGGGTGAAGTGAGGACCTCCGGGAGACAGATAATCTTCATCAATACAGCATACGGTAATTCCCTTCCATTTTCCAAGCCATCTTGCAATTCCATATTCAGCGCATATTACCGCATCTAAATCCTTATGATCATTGAGATATCGTTCAATCTTCCCGCCGTGTCCAATATCAAGATCATCGGAATAAATATTTATTTTTTCGGCCCCTTCCAGACAGCATTCCTCCATAGTCTCAAATCCGGCAGCCTTTATGGCCTCACGGAATCCCTTTCTTCTGTCCTTAATAGAAGAAGTGCCATTTTCTGAAAATGTTATAAAGCCGATCTTTTTATTTCCTTTCTGAACCAGATAATCTACCAGTTCTTTCATGGCAAGGTGGTTGTCTGTTCTCACGGATGGAACCGGGATCCCCTCCATTTTCTTATCAATGAGTACCATAGGAAATTCTTCAACCACCAGCTTTAAAATTGCCGTATTATAATAAAGTCCATGACAGGGCATGACGATAATCCCGCTGACACCAAGCTCCTTTAAAAACTCAATTTCTTCTGTTTCCTTCTCTCTTTCTCCGTAAGAAAACCGGACGCAAAGCTTATAGCCGGCGTCAGCTGCCATGGCATCCATTGCATACATCATGTCAAGTCCAAAGCAGGAGGATACATGCTCCAGAACCAGACCCAGCATTTTATCCCGGTCCGGACTCTCATATCGTTCTGATGCGGTAGCAAAGCCGCTTGATAAAGTCTCTGTATTCTTTACCGGAAGTTTTATAAAGCTTCCCTTACCCTTAATCCGTCTTAAATAGCCGTCTCCTTTCAGGGCATTTAAGGCATTGGTGATGGTTATGGTGCTCACTCCATACGCATCCGCCAGTTCCCCTGTCTGGGGCAGGCATGTTCCTTCCTCCAATTCTCCTGTAAGGATCTTATTTTTTAAATCCAGATAAATTTTTTTATATAAAAATTGTTCTTTTTCCATTGGTCCCCTCAAACTTTAGCATTTTTATATATTATATCTTTTACACCTACCATTTTCAACAAAAATATGTTTTTCCATCAAAATATAGTTGAATCAATCAAACGATTCTTATTATCATAGATAAAGTTATCATACAGCTTTTAAATAATAAAAAACTGGTCATATTTATGCCTTGCCTGAGCAAAAGTATAAATATAACCAGTTATATTTAAAGCGTCAAGATAATTCCGCCGTCATTGGCATATACCGTAGCAACTCCAGCTGTTCCTACAATAATCACATCCTTAAATACAGCATGCTTTAACATTTCTTGTTTTACGAACTCAGCCCGTTCCGGATTATTACAATGAGCAATTGCCAGAACCTTATCTCTGGTATCTCCTCCGTCCTTAAGGGCAATCTCGACCATGCGGGTCAGCGCTTTATTGATCCCTCTTGCCTGGTCCAGCTTAATGATTACGCCGGAAGTAGCACCCATAACCGGCTTAATGTTTAAGGCTGTGGCAAAAAATGCCTGAAGACCGGTAAGGCGTCCATTCTTTCTTAAAGTATCCAGACTTTCAAGAACAAAATAAGTCTTCATATTCTTGATGAAAGTCTTTGCCTTCTCTTCAATCTCTTCAAAAGGCAGGGAGGCCTGGCAAAGGGACTGTATATAAAGAGCAATATTCAGCTGTCCGGAAGAAGCAGAATCTGAACCCAGTACTGCAATCTTTTTCCCATCATTCCCATGTTCTTCTTCATAAAGTCTTTTTCCCAGAACCGCACTGTTATAGCTTCCGCTTAAATGCTCGGACAAAGTAATCACAAAAATCTGGTCCGCATCGCATTCAAAGGCTTCTTTATAAAGTTCCGGTGACGGACATGCTGTTTTAGGACACTCGCTGCTGCTTTTTACCAGCTCCAAAAAACTCTTTTGGTCAAAGGTCTCGTCATCGATTACGTGAGTATTTCCCACTTGTAAAGTAAGGGGAATTATCTGAAAGTGAGGATCCTTCTTTAGATCTGCCGTAAGATCCAGGCAGCTGTCCCCAATGATTTTATAGCTCATATCTCTATCCTTCCTCCTGGCGAAAAACTTATCATGTAGTATTCATTACCATATATTATAGAGAAACCAGACCCGGATGTCAATAGAATAATTTGACATGATCCGGCGGCCATGAGATTGAATCTTAATTATAGTTTTTTAATAAAAAAGGACTTATACCGGGAAACTTCCAAGGTACAAGTCCTTATCTTACCATCAGATATTATTCCTCTCCCTGCGCATCAAATACTCCTACTGCGCTTATGCTGGAACAAACTACCACTACGACAACAAATAAGATCAGAAGCGTAATTCCCCCGAAAAACCATATTAAAAAAGTCACGCTAAAGTCATCAGATGTTCCTTCTGCCGGTAGGTTGGCTTCTGAAGCAACAACTGTATCTGCATGAGACACAAGTGCGGCTCCAGGTGCAGCTCCTGCGAATATGCCCAGCATGAGAGCTATCATCAGACGCAGCATCGCCTTCCTTATCTTCATAGTCTTTTCCTTCATTTAAGTTTCTCCTTTCCATGCCCGTGCTATTTGGGTAATCGGTCCATGCCCAATAAGCGGGGGCAGGTTACCCCCTAAGGTATTTTCCCCTGCCAATTTTAAATCATGCATCTAATATAGCACAATCGGTCGAAAAAAGATATCCCTAAATCCAAGGATTACGTCTATAACTCTGCCATTACAAGCATCAGCTCATTGCTTCTGGCAATAAATTTCGTCATTCGCTCCGATGTCAGAGAACCATGGCTGAGAGCCGCCAGATCATATAGCTGTTCACAGATGGCGTTTGTGTGGGCTCCGTCTTTGTGTCCAAGAATATACTGCACCAGCTTATTGTTGTAGTTAAGAACCAGAGTCTCACCGCCTGCGCCAAACATGGAAGGATCCATTCCCGGCATCGTATACATCTTCATCATCTCCTGCATACGGCGGGATTCCTCTGATACGGTAATCATGGAAGATACATTACCGTTCTTTAACTTCTCCACCTTTACATCCAGATGTTCTTTGTTTAATGCTTTACAAAACAGCTCGGTCAGGGCCTCTGCATCTGCCTTCATGGCTTCCTTATCTTCTTCCTTTACTTCTTCCTTGAAGATGTCGGATAAATCAGAATTGATGCATAAGAACTTTACATTCTCATTCTTTTGTTCCAGATAGCCAACAAATGGGCTGTCAATATTATGGGTTAAATAAACCGCATCCATGCCTGCCTCTTTAAACATGTTGATGTACTGGCTCTGCTCTTTTTCATCGGAGATATAGAATACACTGTTCTCGTGCTTCTCCTTATTCTCCTCCAGACAATCAGAAAGGGTTAAATACTTGCCGTCTAAGTTCTTAAACAGGAGGGAATCATTGATCTTCTCTGCGAACTTTTCGTCTTTTAAGCAGCCGAATTTAATAAATGGGTTGATGTCATCCCAGTATTTCTCATAATTCTCACGGTCTGTTTTAAACATACCGGTTAATTTATCTGCAACCTTCTTTGTGATGTAGTCGGAAATCTTCTTCACAAAACCATCGTTTTGAAGGGCACTTCTGGATACGTTAAGCGGCAGATCCGGACAATCGATCACGCCCTTTAACAGCATCAGGAACTCCGGAATAACTTCCTTAATATTATCAGCAATAAATACCTGGCTGTTATACAGCTTAATGGTTCCTTCCAGGCTGTCATAATTTAGATTCAGCTTGGGGAAGTAAAGGATTCCCTTTAAGTTAAAAGGATAATCCATATTTAAATGAATCCAGAATAAGGGTTCCTTGTAGTCATTAAATACCTTGCGGTAGAAGGACTTATACTCTTCCTCTGTACATTCGTTGGGATGCTTATTCCACAGAGGATTGACATCATTGACAGGTACCGGACGCTTTTTAATCTTATATTTTTCTTTGGCAGGAGATACTTCTACGACTTCTTTCTCACCGTTTTCGTTCTCTGTTTCCTCTGTCTTTGCTTCCTCGATAATGGTCTCGATTACAGTGTCCTTATCGGTCAGCTCATCCTTCTCAATGGTCTCATACTGAGGCTCTGATGATGAACTGGATAAATAGATTGCCACCGGCATAAAGGAACAGTATTTGTCAAGGACCTCTTTTGCGCGGTACTCGTTGCAGAACTCCAGGCTTTCTTCATTAAGGTACAGTTTAATCGTGGTACCAAACTCTGCCTTGTCCCCTTCTTCCATCTCATATTCCGTACCGCCGTCAGACTCCCAGTGAACCGCAGAAGCCCCTTCCTTATAGGATAAGGTATCAATGGTAACCTTGTCAGCTACCATGAATGCGGAATAAAAACCAAGTCCAAAGTGGCCGATGATCTGATCTTCATTGGCCTTGTCCTTATATTTTTCAAGGAAATCCTGTGCGCCGGAAAAAGCGATCTGGTTGATGTACTCATCCACTTCTTCCATGGTCATTCCAAGGCCGTTGTCCTTAAAGGTAATGGACTTTTCATTGGAATCTGTAATGATCTCGATCTTAAAATTAAGATCCTCTGGCTTCTGCCATTCTCCCATAATTTCCAGCTTCTTAAGCTTTGTAATGGCATCGCAGCCATTGGAAACAAGCTCACGGTAGAAAATGTCATGGTCAGAATACAACCATTTTTTAATAATTGGGAAAATATTTTCGCTGTTAATTGTCAAACTACCTGTTTTTGCCATATCAGAACACTCCTTACTCTTTATTCTATTTCATTTCCATGTTTCCATGGAATTCTCACAAATTTTACCTGCAAAGAATATTTTAATACGCAGTTATGGAAATGTCAATAGAAAATCAGCACTCAATTAAATCGAGTGCTAATAATCCTATTCTTCCAGGTATGGAATCTCATTTTGTTTTAAAAATCCTTTAAATGCCTGATCCCATTCCTCATCCAAGGTCTTATCCAGAGTAAAGACAGAAACCGAGGTTCCTGTCACGCAGATAAGCTTATCATCCTCATAACGGATATTGATATACAGTCCCTTTACCTGGTCGGACGTAAAAGCAATCTGGCGGGAGGCAAGAAAGCGCTCAGTTCCTTCCTTTGACATCTGCAGGATGATCCGGAAACTTACGGGAAGTCTTTTTCCTTTAATTAAGGAAAAACAAAAAGGCTTCATCATGGCCCAGGTAGAAAGCTGTCCGGTGTTCATCTCCTCCAGTTCCTCTTTGGAGTAATAGGCCGAACGTATAGACCCATCGATGGTAAATGTATTAAAGGTAACAATAACAGCTTCCTTTGCAAGGAACTGGTCAAACACTTCCCCTACGAACAGCTTGGAGGTAAAGAGTTTGAGGTCCTCAATTTTCAGTGCGATCATGACAACTTCTCCCCATTTTATAATCTCTATCCGTTAACTATACACCGGATCATCCCAGACTGTCAACGCAGGATTTCCCTCGATCTTCACTATTCCAAACCGTTTTTTTCTGTGGTATACTATTTTTGCGTAAGCAATGAGCAGTGTAAAACAGGGTGCAAACAGATTTTCGTCGTGCCCGCACGTAAGAAAATTTGTTTGCACCCTGTTTTATAGGGCGAATGCCCGCGAGCCAGGGAATCCTGTGGATTCCCTGGCTTGCACTGCGGACTCGCCAAGCAACATCATGCCCTTAAAAACACAGGCAAAAAAGAAAAGTCGCCCTGCAGGCATACCATCATGCCCCCAAAAGCACAGGCAGAAAAGAGGAAATCATATGAATCACATCAAGCAGTTAGAGACGCTGATCGCCGCATCCGTATCTCCATACCACTGCATCATGGCGGCAGCGGACCAGCTATTGTCCGCAGGATTTAAGGAGCTGTCCCTGGCTGAACCCTGGAAACTACTTCAGGGTGGGTCATACTACATAAATGTCTTTGATTCCACCCTGGTCGCATTTACCGTGGGGGAAGAGTTAGGCGAAATACCTGCCCTTAAGCTGGCGGCATCCCATACGGACTGGCCATGCCTGAAGGTAAAACCCTCCCCTGAAGTCACTTCTCTGGCATACGGAAAGCTTAACGTGGAGGTCTACGGAGGTCCCCTTTTAGGAACCTGGTTTGACCGCCCCTTATCCATGGCCGGAAAGGTCTCCGTAGCCGGAGCATCTCCCATGAAGCCTGAAACCATTTTTGTAGACTTTTCACGTCCCATCCTTACGGTCCCCAACCTAGCGATCCACATGAACCGGGATGCCAACGATGGAGTTGCAATCAATGCACAGATCGACATGCTTCCCCTCATAGCTCGAATCACCGATGAGTTAAGTAAGGAAGACTTTTTCTTAGAAGCTCTGGCAAAAGAGGCAGGTGTAAAAAAGGAAGATATTCTGGATTATGAAATCTACATCTACAACTGGGAGCAGGGAACACTATTAGGCTTACAAGATGAGTTCTACTCTTCTCCCCGTCTGGATAACTTAACTTCCGTACAGGCCTGCTTAAGCGGGATTATGACCGGACCTTGCAAAAACAGCATTCATGCCATCGCCCTGTACGACAATGAGGAAATCGGAAGCCATACCAAGCAGGGAGCCGCTTCCGCCCTGATGGAACGAATTCTTGAAAAGATTTGCTTATCTTTGGGATATACCAGGGAAGCATTCCTAAATGTTTTGCTGAGCGGCTTTTTACTGTCCTTAGACGTGGCCCATGCCATTCACCCCAACCACGGGGAAAAATGTGATATTAAGAACCAGATCCTCATGGGAGACGGAGTCGCCATTAAACTGGCGTCCAGCCAGGCCTATGCCACCGACGCTACCAGCACCGCAGTCATTGAAGGAATCTGCCGGACAAATAATATTCCTTATAAAAAGTTCTCTAACCGCTCCGATGTAAAAGGCGGTTCCACTTTGGGAAGCATTTCTTCCGCCCTTCTTACTATGCGGACGGTAGATGCAGGTGTGCCCATACTGGCCATGCACTCCGCAAGGGAGATCATGGGTACGAAGGACCAGGAAGCCCTTGTTCATCTGGCAGAGGCATTTTTCCAGGCGTAATTTTACCAATCCTGTTTCCAATAGATAATATCCACCATATCCCCCGGTGAAATAACCGTTCCCTGCTTCTGGTCAATGATGCAGTTTGAACGGAGCATTTCAGATAAAACGGAGGAATGGTGGTTTTTATCTAAAATATGGACGCCTGTCTCATCGCTGAAAGCCTGGACAAACCGCCTCCTTTTTGCCGCATTGGCATTTCCTTCTGCCACCATACACCTTATTTTTTTCCAGGAAAGAGAATCATCACCAACCAACCTGGCCAGAACAGGCCAAAAGAACAGCCGGAAATTAACCATGGCCGCAAAAGGGTAGCCGGATAAGCTTAAGATGAGCTTCTCCTTATACCGGTTCGCCATGACAGGTGTGCCCGGACGCATATTCACTCCATGAAAAAGCCGTTCAGCCCCCATTGTTTCCAATGCCTCCGGGAGAAAATCCTTCTTTCCCACAGAAAGTGCGCCGGTGGTGATGAACACATCTGCCTGACTGATTCTCTCATCCAACATGCAGGAAAACTTTTGAGCATCATCAGAGCAGATTTCCATAAAAGGAACCTGGACTCCCAGAGCTTTTAACTGAGCAGCGATGGCATAGGCACTGCTGGGATAGACCCTTACCTTACCCAAGGGACTGGTGAGCGGTACAAGCTCATTCCCTGTTGAGATTATGCCAACCTTCGGCTCTTTAAGAACCGTAATTTCCCGAATTCCCATACTGGCTAACACACCGATATGCCCTGCGCCCAAACGGGTCTGCCGGGGAATGATGCACGTTCCGGCTTGTATATCCTCTCCGATCCTGCAATAGTTCTGCCAGGGTCTTCCCTCCACATAGATCTCCGCCTGCTCCTGGCCATAATCCGTATCTTCCTGACGTATCACACAGTCATAACCTTCCGGAACCACGGCACCGGTCATCACCCGGACCGCTGTACATGGTTTTGCCTGAATGGAAAGATAATCCCCTGCACATATTTCACCAACCACTTGAAAATGGATTGGTGTTTCCCTTGAAGCACCTTTTGTATCCTGACTTCTGACCGCATACCCATCCATTCCTGATTTGGGGAAATGGGGAACAGGAAAAGGCGCTGTCACATCCTCTGCGCAAATTCTTCCATAGGCAGATAAAATGCCAAGCTTTTCTGTCTTTGTTTCTATTTTAACGCTGTTCACCAATCGGTTAACGGCTTCTTCTAATTCAATCAATCAGGCTCCTCCCTCCTAATATAACGATATAAAGGACAAAGGGGCTGCTGCGAAATAACAGCTTGCAGCCCCTTTTCTTAAATGACAGGATTAAGCACGTTTTACAGACACCGCACACACCTTGTATTCCGGAATGCAGGCGATATCGTCGATTACAAAATTCGTGATTTTATTTACGTTTCCGTCTGCGAAATGGAAGGTCATGAATACTTCCGAAGGCATCATTTTATCTCCTACCACCGCCCGGGATTCAATTTCTCCCCGGCGGGAGGATACTTTGACTTTGTCTCCATCCCTAATTCCCAACATGGCTGCATCTCCCTGGTTGATCTCTATATAAGAATCTCCGCAGATTTCATTTAAACCTTCGGTTCTGCCTGTCATGGCTCTGGTGTTGTAATGATAGAGCATGCGGCCTGTGACCATCATAAACGGATAATCGTTGTCTGGAAGTTCCTTGGACGGCCGGTACTTTGCCGGATAAAAATAACCAAGTCCACGTGAAAATTTACCAACGTGCATAATATAAGTGCCTTTGCTTTCCTTATCCAGGCAGGGCCACTGAAGCGTTTCCCCCCGGTCCAGTCTCTCAAAGCTGATGCCTCCAAAAGCCGGCGTTACGCTGGCAATTTCATCCATGATCTCAGCTGCTGTTTTTTTCTCGCAGGAATAGCCCATACGGTTCATCACGTCATAAAAGATGTCTGTATCCAGGCGCATTTCCCCTTCCAGAGTCACTGCTTTTCGTACTCTCTGCACCCGGCGTTCCGTATTGCTGAAAGTCCCCTCCTTTTCCCCATAGCTGGTTCCAGGCAGAATCACATCAGCATACTGGGCCGTTTCTGTCATAAACAGCTCCTGCACCACAAGAAAGTCCAGACTTTCCAGGGATTTGGCAACGTGGCCCGTATCCGGATCCGTAACCATGGGGTCTTCTCCGAAAATGTAAAGCCCCTTGATCTTCCCTTCTATGGCTTCCGGCAGCACCTGGGTGGACATGAGTCCGGTGGTTTCACTTAAAGGAACCCCCCATGCTCTTTCGAATTTTTCCCGGACCTCTTTGTTTGCCACCTTTTGGTATCCAGGGAAATCGTAAGGCATACATCCCATGTCACAGGCACCCTGTACATTATTCTGTCCTCTGAGAGGGTTGATGCCGCAGCCTGATTTTCCTATTTTCCCCACCACCATGGCAAGATTGGATAAGCTCATAACACCTTCAGTTCCCGTGGAATGCTCTGTGACGCCCAGACAGTAAATAATAGGAGCTTTTTTTGCTGTGGCGTACATCCTTGCGGCTTTGCGGATATCCTCTGCATCAATGTGGCAGATCTCTGCAACCTTTTCCGGTGTATAATCTTTCACGATTTCAGCAAGCTCCTCAAACCCTTCGGTCCGTTCCCTAATATAGTCCATGTCCGCAAGGCCTTCCCCTATGATGACATGAATCATTGCATTGGCAAAAGCGATATTGGTCCCTGCTTTGATGGGCATATGAATGACCGCATCCTTAACTAAATCGATCTTACGCGGATCCACCACAATGATCTGCGTGCCTCTCCTGATTGCCTGACGGATCTGTGTGCCGACCACGGGGTGGGCTTCGGTAGGGTTGGAGCCTATAAGTAAAATAAGGTCAACATCTTCCGTAATGTCCCGAATGGGGTTAGTCATCGCTCCGGAACCCAGGGTCGTAGCCAGGCCATGGACCGAGGCAGAGTGACAGACTCTTGCGCAGTTATCAACATTGTTGGTTCCAAAAGCGGCCCTCATCATTTTCTGAAAAATGTAATTGTCCTCATTGGGAGCCCGGGAGCAGGAAAAGCCGGCATTGGCATCTGCTCCATACTTCTTTCTTATTTCTGTAAACCGGCTGGCGATTAAGTCCAGGGCTTCGTCCCAGCTTGCCTTCTCAAATTTCCCGTCGCGCTTGATAAGCGGATGAGTGAGACGGTCCCCGGAATGAATGAACTTATAGGAGCCGAATTTGCCTTTTACGCACAAAAGCCCCCTGTTTGACGGTCCGTCAGCCGGATCAACACCCACGATCCGGTTATTCTTCACCAGAAGATCCATTTGGCATCCTGTGGCACAATGGGGACAGGTAGTCCGCACCTTTTTAACCTCCCAGGCCCTGTAATGCCTCTGCTGATCCTTAGAGGAAAGAGCACCTGTGGGGCAGTTTGACACACAGTTTCCGCAGGATTCACACATGGACTCTCTCCAGGGAAGCTGATAACTGGGACTCATGCGGGCATCAAAACCGCGGTTAGAAATGCTGATCACATCACGCCCCTGCAGCTGCTGACATACTCTGGTGCAGCGCCGGCACATAATACATTTTTCCGGATGGAAGGAAAAGAAAGGATTGCTGCTGTCCACTTCATTCGTCCCGACCCTCTTTCCATAGGGAAAACTGGTTTTTTCCACACCGTATTCCAGACAGTAATCCTGGAGCCTGCATTCCCCGTTGGATGCACAATCAAAGCAGCTTAGCACATGATTACTCAAAAGAAGGTCCAGGATAAACCGACGGGACTCCGCCACCCGTTCCGACCTGGTGGATACTTTCATTCCGGGAGCACAGTGCTCAGAGCAGGAAGGGACCAGACCTCCCTTTCGTCCGCCCTCGATTTCCACCACGCACATCCGGCAGGATCCGTCCGGTGCCAGTTCCTTCATATGACAAAGAGTGGGAATCTCAATATCCAGTGTTTTACAGGCTTCCAGTATGGTGGTTCCCTTTTGTACGGCAATGGCGTGCCCGTCGATTTCCAGTTCAATCATAGAGTTGTTTTTCTCTGTTTCTAACACAGTTTTCTCCTCCTTCTCCATTAACTGATACAGGCTTCGAATTCATCTCTGTAGCCGGTTAAGGCAGAATTCACAGAAACTGATACCGATTGGCCAAGTCCGCATGCGGACAAATAAGTAATATGCTCCAGCATCTTTTCAAGTCTTTCAAGATCCCCCGGCCTGCCCTTATGATGCTGTAAATTCTGAAGCAGCTCTAAAAGCCGCGTGGTTCCCAGCCGGCAGGGCGTACATTTACCGCAGGACTCATGGACAAAAAATTCCATGACACTTGTGATGTAATCCACAACGTTTACGCTGTCATCCATTACCACGATGGCGCCGGATCCCACTGCCAGCTTATGGGACCAGAAATCTCCGTAATCATACAGGCAGCCCTTGATCTGCCCACTGGTTCCGATGGGGCCGGATTGACCTCCAAAATGGCAGAATTTAATGGGCCTCCCTGTGGATGTGCCGCCTCCGTATTCCTCACTGTAGAGAATCTCATCAAGGGGTGTACCAAGAGGGATCTCATAAATCCCCCTGTTTTTAATATGCCCGGATAAACAGATGAGCTTGGTTCCGCCCCCATCCTTTGTGCCAAGCTGTAAGAAGGCTTCTCCGCCCATATTGATGACAGCAGGAACACAGGCAAAGGATTCCACATTGTTGACCAGCGTTGGCTTTAGGAAAAGTCCCACATCAGCCAGATGGGGAGGTTTTACCCTTGGACGCCCGGTTTTGCCCTCCACCGAATTAAGAAGCGCCGAGTTCTCACCGCAGACATAAGCGCCGCCGCCGGAAACAATGTGGATATGAAAGTCAAAGCCGTCATTCCCCATAATCTTATTTCCCAGAAATCCGGCTGCCAGAGCATTGCTTACCGCCTGATGGAACACTGCCTGGATGTGGCGGTATTCCCCCCTGATATAAATGTAACCATCGTTGGAACCGAATACATATCCCGCAATCAGCATGCCTTCAATAATGCTTAGAGGATCCTTTTCTAACAGCAGCTTATCCTTAAAAGTACCAGGTTCCCCTTCGTCTGCATTGCAGACAATGTATTTTGGAGTATCGGTGCTGCCGTATAAATGGCGCCATTTACGGCCTAAAGGATAGGCTGCTCCGCCTCTTCCGCGAAGCAAAGCGGTATCCAGTTCTCCTAAAATATCCTCCCTGTCCATTGTTACGGCTTTTTGCAGTGCCGCAAAGCCGCCGTATTTTATATATTCCTCAACGGAAGTGGAATCCGTCATTTTTCCCACTCGTTTTAAAAGGACCGGTTCTTTCATTGCCATTGTGTTTCCCCCTTTCAGCCTATACGGCTATTTTTCCTCTTCGCAGGTCATCAATCAAAACAGATATTATTTCATCGTTTAGATTGCCGAATACCGTATCCTTGATCTTAATTACCGGACCAATGTCGCAGGCGCCTACGCACGGAATATAGTGGTACGCAAAAAGGCCGTCATCTGTCGTCTTGCCCATGGGTACGCCTAGCTTTTTCTCCAAGGATAAACACACCTCTTCCGAGCGGGAGAAATGACAGGGTGAGCTGTTGCAGATCTTTAGGACATATTTAGCCTGAGGCTTTTCCTTTAACATCGCATAATAGCTGACAATCTCATAAACCCTGGTTTCAGTCATATGCAGCTCTTCTGCTACCATGGCCGCAGTTTCTTTGTCAATATAGCCTTCTTCCGAAGCAAATTGAAGATCAATTAAAATTTCCAAAATGTTTTCCTGCTTCGCTCCATCCTGCCGGATGATCCTCAGCTTTTCTTCCCTTACCCTTGTATCCATTGAAATGACCCTTTCTTTCATTTAATTTTACTTCACATTCCGTTTTGTCATTCTCTTTCTGCCCATACATACAGAAACAGGGAAGGGCAAAAACTAATGCTCCGCCAATGGCGTTGCCGATAAAGACAAACACCGTATTCTGCAGGTAATTAAACCACGTGATCGAAGACTCACCGGAAAAGATTGCTGCCGGAATGACAAAAGCGTTTGCTACCACATGCTGAAATCCCAAGACCACAAAAATCATAATAGGGAACCACATTCCCGCCATCTTTGCGGTAAAATCCCTGGCGCTGGTCGCAAACCATACGGCCATGCAGACAAAGATGTTGCAGCCGATCGCTGATACCAGTGCCACCATAGGCGGATCGCTGATCTTAGAGTTGGCTACAGCCATGGTTTTGGCCAAAAAGGCTCCTTCCGTCAGTCCCACAAAATGACCGAAGGAGTAGGCCACGATCATGCTTCCAACCATATTTCCTGCCATGACCACCACCCAGTTATAAATTAAATCCCAGAATGAGATCTTTTTCTGAAACAGACCTATCGCCATGGTCATCATATTTCCGGTAGCTAATTCTCCTCCAACCAGCACAATCGCCATGAGCCCCATGGGAAAAAGACAGCCTCCCAGAAAAGTTGCAAAGCTCCCCCATTGGACAGGCATTGTTCCTTGTACACGTATGCAGGCTAAAAAGCCTTCTGCGATAAATGAACCGCCAAGAATAGAAAGTAAAAACAATTTTATAAAAGACAACTTCTTTTTCATTTGGGCCTTATCTCCCAAAAGATCCAAAACTTCTGCCGGACTAAAAAATCCCATATTCCCCCCTATGTAACCTCATTCATTTTTTGCTGTTTTCTGGTTCCAAATTTGCACATCTTCCGGTGTGTTTAAATTTACGATAGCGTTCATTTCCGTATCCCTTAAGCAATAATGCCCTACATTCAGGGCCGGAAAAGCACTGCGAGGCTTGAGCTCTCCTATCTCCATTTGCTTTTTAAAAACAGGAAGGCAGGACTTATGGTAAAAGGCGAGCAAAGGCTCTAATTTCCCCTGATGGCTGCAAACCAAGACCTGTTCCTCTTCCTCTTCCAGCTTCCGGTACATCCGGCCGATCAGCCCAATATCCGGTAAAGGCATATCGCAGGCCATAATAAAAACATATTCCGTCTGAGCCTGCTCTAAAGCAGTACTTATCCCGCCCATGGGCCCCTTTTCCATGTAGTGATCTTCTAATATGCGAAACTCTGTAAAATCCGTCCGGCCTTCAAACTTGGCTTTCGTATTGCTGACCAGAACCACCTGTTCAAACAGGCTTTGCAGTTTCCCCACTGTCTGCAGCAGCAAATATTGCTCATCATCCATCAAAAATGCTTTGTCAAACCCCATTCTCCGGCTTTTTCCTCCGCATAAAATGGCGGCTGTTACATTTTCGATTTTTTTATCTGCTCTTTTGAAAGATATCACCTCCTGTTTTTGTTTTTTATGAAACTCACCGGACATTGATACCTAAAAATTTTTTTTATGTAATAAAATAATTTTAGGTTGTTTTTTATATTAACACTCCATTGGGCATATGTCAATATGTACAAAATAGTATATCGGTAGCACTTTATTTTGTTTATAATACATAAAACCGTATTATTTTCGTTATGTTTTTCTCAATTCCCTTTCCTTGCTTCAACAACTTTTTTCTGGCAATACAAACAATTGTGTCATTGATACACAGAATGCCTTAATTTTTCATTATATCTGCTATTATAATTAAGACAAAGTATCCTGGACTCCCGGCTGCCGAAGCAATAGACTTCTTAACAAAGAGTAGATTACTTGTTAAATAAATCACGCAGTTTCGATGATTTTCCACATGTTTTCCATGTTGTACCCATGTTAGGAACGTGTTATAATAAAAATAATTTTACACAGAATGATATTGGTCTTACAAAAAAGTGCAGCAGTTTATGAAAACGGAGCATATATGAGTACAGAAAATAAAACGCTTCTGCAAGCCAGACACATGATACTGATCGGAGCAACGGGACGGAACAGCGGAAAAACAACCCTGGCGCTGCAGATTATCCATGCATTTAAGGATGTATTACCGGTTGTTGCATTCAAGCTGATAACCATAAGGGACCATGGGGATATATGTCCCAGAGGAGGCAAGGGCTGTGGGATCTGCCAGGGACTGAAAGACTCCTTTGACATCACGCCGGAGACCGGCACCGGAACAAAAGATACCATGCTTTTAAAAAAAGCCGGAGCAAATCAGGTTTATCTCATCCGGGCCTATAAGGAAAATTTAAGAGAGGCGTTAGAGGAGGCATTAAAACTGGTTCCAAAGAACGCCCTTGTTCTATGCGAATCCAACAGCGTACGGCTGGTGGCTGAACCTGCTCTCTTTGTTATGATTCAAAGCAGCACTTCTTCCAGCATAAAGCCTACCGCCGAGGCAGTGATGGAGTATGCAGATGTGATTCTTCCACAAGATGAAGTTTGCTTTGAGAATTTTGTTCAGGGGGAATTGTATCAGAAATTAAAATCGAATTTTTCGGAACCGTACCAATGAAATGGGAGCCGGGCTTTTCAAAGCCCGGTTCATAAATTTTAAATCGAGTCCAGCCATATTATGCTATTCAAGAAGCTCAGAAATCATCATTTTATAATTATTTGTAAAAGCTTTTGTAATAATGTAGTGTTCTGTTTCCTCTAGTGTAACAGTTTTAAACCCCTTATCATCAATTTGATATATCGTTGCATTGGGAAATGCCATTAAAATAGGAGAATGTGTTGCAATGATAAATTGTGAATTTCTCTCAACTAACTGATCTATCAGGCAAATCAGACTCATCTGTCTGGAAGGTGAAAGTGCTGCTTCTGGTTCATCCAAAATATAAAGTCCATTTCCACCAAAACGATTCTTTATCAGCGAAAGAAAACCTTCTCCATGGGACTGTTCGTGCAAAGATATTCCTCCATAACTATCTAATAAAGAAACATCAAACTCATCAATATTTGTAGATACATTATAAAAGCTCTCTGCCCTATAAAAGAAACCATCTTTTGCCTGAACATGGCTTTTTGATAACACTAAATAATCTGATAATTGAGAATGTGTATCTTTCGTCGAAAAACTAAAGTTTCTTGTCCCGCCTTCCGGATTAAATCCATAAGCAATGGCCAGGCTTTCTAAAAGAGTAGACTTACCTGCTCCATTCTCACCCACAAAAAAAGTAACATCTGAAGTAAACTTCAATTCTTTTTGTTCAGTTAATTGTTTTATTGCAGGTATATGAAACTCATATTCAGAATCATTATACGTCTTTTTCTTATTAAAATAAACAGATTTAATGTATATCATGTTACCTCTGGTAGCCCTCCCGCGAAAAATAATACCTGTTTGAGTAACTTAAATAACCTTTTTCTCCTCTAACAATCCAAAAGAAGGGGAAATCATCTCTCTGATTTCCCCTTCCCTTTAATGCGATTCCCCCATGGTTTCCGGCGCCACTTCCCGGCTGGTTTCCAAGGGAGTCTCAGAAGTCTTATTTCCCTCCCAATACCGGTAGCCAAACACGCCCCCAACCGTCAGGCAGATCAATAGAAACAGGGCAAGCAGGAGTCGCAAAAAGCCAACCAGGATCTCCCGCCCCCGGTTTCTTCTGCGCCTGCGGCTGCGTCCTCTCATCCTATCATATTCTTCCGGTTTCATCTGTAGTTTTCCCCATCCTTCCCCTATGGTTAGTCAGAAAAATACTTCTTATAGATTTCAAAAAAGTTTGTGGTAGTTGTTCTGTCATCTTTGGAGAATTTTACATCTTTCCATATCTCATTGCTGAAAGTAATCGGATTATCTTTCTTAAACTGGGAATAGATTTGATCAAAAACTTCCTTCTTCCGTTTGCGGTATAGTCCAGCTTTCCTCTCCTGGGTGGCGTCTTGATCATAATCGTTTACACACCGGATAATATAATATTTGCCCTTGTCCTCCACTACCTGACTGATCTGGCCTGCAGAAAGAGAAAAAGCAGCATCCTCGTAAAGGCCTGGATTCTCCCCTCTGCCGATTTTGCATGTGATGACCGGGCTTTCTGAATATTCCCTGGCAAGTGTGGAAAAATCGGCACCCTCGGCTTCTGCCTTTAAAAGCACAGCCGCAGCTACATCCCCATCAGACACAACGATCTGATCCACCTGGATCACCTTGGCTTCACTGTCGCTGATCTCCAGGTTCATATCCTTTGTCAGTTCATCCACTACCTTATTGGACAGGTAATATTCCTCATACATCGTCCGCACATCCGTTTCCGTGGCTCCCATGTATGAAATATCTTCCTTTGTCAGGGAAGAAAAGTATTCTTCCGACGCTTTACGGACTTCTTCCTTTTCAGCACTGGTCAGGGTAACTCCCTTATTCTTGGCCAGGAGATTCATCATTTTCATTTCCTGAAGGAATTCCTTCACCTGATCCACCAGATAGGTTTCAAAGGTCTGATCACCTGGTAAGTTCACTCCCCAGATCTGATTGGTATAAATCTGTTGATACCGGTTCCTCTCCGTAGCCACGATCACCATGGATTGGGGCAGCGTATATGCCTTTGCCTCCAAAGATTCAGAAACAAGGGGGATATCAGCCCTGCACCCGGACAGCATGACAATTGCCGCAGCAGCAGCAATAAGGACTTTTCCCGTAATTTTAAATTGTCCTTTCATGAGCATCCCTCATTTCACGCTGCTTAAAGCAGCTTCAGTATTTTCAGGACCCCGTCGTTTACGTTCGTGTCCGTCCGAAATCTGGCTGCCGCTTTTACCTCTTCCCTGGCGTTTCCTACGGCAAAGCTGTAATATGCCTGCTTTAACATCTCAATGTCATTTAACTGATCGCCAAATGCCATAGTTTCCTCCGGCTTGATCCCTAGGCTGTCCTGAAGGAGTTTAACGGCCTGCCCCTTGTTGATTCCCGGTCTCATGCAGTCCATCCACATATCTCCTGCTATGGTCATCTTTAAGCGGTCCGCATATTTTTCCCGTAAGGTTCTGGTATGGGCCTCCACATCTGTCTTGCGGTACACAGAGATCTTGATGAATTCTGATTCCACCCTGGTCAAATCCTCTACCTGCTTCACATGGAACTTGTAGCCATTTACCATCCAGTCCAGGAATTCCTGGTTGTCTGTCTCTGTATAAATCACATCGGGTCCGCAGATCATGACATCAAGTCCATCCATATTCCGTACATCCTGTACCATATCCATAACCGTCTTACGCTCAATGGGGTTGACATACAGTCGCCTTCCATGACAGCCCACATAGGCACCGTTATCTGAAAGATAGAATACCTTTTCCTTGATGGGCTCAAATATGGACTCAATGCTGAGCCACTGGCGTCCGCTGGCAGCGGCGAACTGGATTCCCTTTGCCCGCAGCTTTAATATCACATCATAAAGCTCAGGATTCAGCTCGTGGCTTCCATCCGGCACAAGAGTCCCGTCAATATCCGATGCAATCAGTTTAATCATTCTTTATCCTCCTGTTCAAACATCTGCTTCATCTCCTGGTACACACGTCCTACAGGCAATCCTACTACATTATTATAATCGCCGTCAATCCCTTTAATGAAAGCAGCGAATTTTCCCTGTATCCCATAAGCACCGGCTTTATCCATAGGATCTGCACTGTCTGCATAGGCTCTTATCTCCCCTCCAGACATGGGATAGATATGAACATCAGTCCTTTCCACAAATGTCCTGACCTTATTCCCATGACCTCCGCAATACACCAGGGTGACCCCTGTGTATACCTGATGGGTTCTTCCTTCAATCAGGGTGATCATTCGGTAAGCATCCTCGTGGCTGACCGGCTTACCCAGAATTTCATCGCCTGCTGCAACTACGGTGTCCGCGCCGATGACATAAGTCCCTGGCTGCTGGCGGCTTGCCACGTCTTCCGCCTTCTGGCGGGACAGCTCCATCACCGCCTCTTCCGGCACGTTTGTGGTAATCTTCTCCTCTATGGTGCTTGGCACGATTTCCGGTGCTATCCCAATTTGAGCCAGAAGCTCTTTCCTTCTTGGTGAAGCGGAAGCCAACACAAGCCTTTCTATCTTATTCATCTCTAACCTCCATGTCAAATGACGCGAAAGCGCCACTTTGCTCATTATAGTATAAAATAGCAAATAAGCGGGACCCATATCGAATCCCGCCAATCATCAATAAACTTTCAATCGCCCGATCATGGACGCGTCATCATCGTCACAGTCATCCCGAAGCTGCATCCTCATGGTGTATATAAAATCTGCCATATAAAAAATCAAAAGGCTCAATGCCACCAATCGCTCAAAATCCTCTGGAATCATTCCTGCCATCTGATTGACAAATCCGTTTAGGAATCGGAAATAGAAAATTCCCAAAAATCCCCATGCAATGCTGCTTTCCAGGCAAATGATCCCTTTGTAATTAAACAATTTCCGGCTATAATCCCACCAGAAGGAACCGAACAGCCTTATCATCATATGAGCTGTCAAAAGCTCCATAAAGGTTGCCATAGCCATAGAGGCGAAATAAAGATGAACCGGATTGCCCGAAAGAGGCTTAAGCAGGATCATCGCTCCCGTGGCACCAAATCCATAGATGATACAGAACGGTCCATGTCCAAATCCTCGATTCAGAACAGGCCTTTTATTCTCATAACTGAGTACGGAGCATTCAAGAAGGTATCCAAGTAAACTGAACAGGAAAAAACAGTTTATCCTATGATAAATTGACATATCCATTTTACCTCCAATTTTAACAATTTTTGAACTTGTTAAAGTATATAATGGATATCTTAAGAAATCAAGGACTATTTTCTTACGATTCCCAGAAAACTTTCTTCTTTATTCCCTTAGATATAAGCTTTCTGCAGTATCTGATTAATAATACTGAGCGATAAAAAGCGCCAGCAGGATTCCCAAAATTGCTCCTGCTGCCACCTGAAGCGGAGTATGTCCTACATATTCCTTTAATCTTTCCTGTAATATCTCTCCACTAAGTTCAAATGGATTTTCCAGCAGAATGCTGTTTAACAGCTTGGCCTGCTTTCCAGTCTCCCTGCGCACTCCCATGGCATCATACATGACAATCATGGATAGGACAAAGCTGACCGCAAACTCAAAAGAACCGACGCCATAACGGTAAATGGCGGCGGTTGTCAACGCACATACCGTTGAGGAATGGGAGCTGGGCATTCCCCCAGATCCCACAAGCCTCTCCGGATTAAAGTTTTTGTTAAGGGCCAGGTCAATAATCGTTTTTAAAACCTGTGCAACCAGCCAACCGGCAACTGCAGTAATCAAAACCTGATTCCCAAGTAAATCTTCCCAAAATGTCATGGTTTCCTCCGTATTATGCAGCGCTTTTCTTTCCAAATCCAAATAAGATCCAACGCTTGACCCTAGCCATTGTTTCAATCAGACCGCAAAATTTATCTGAATAAATGATCACCATTCCCTCCCGACTCTTTGGGGGGATAGGTGTTAACGGCCACATATGGCGTAAAATCATATCTTTCTCTTTTTCTGTTAAATTAAAATATTTTACTGCATTTTTTAGTGCAGTCTGAGGATGAGTGAAACCATGGAAATGTTCCCCAGTTTCCTTTGCATGGGTATGCCAGTCATACAAAAACAAATCATGTAACAGACCTGCCCTTGCAACTTCTGCATATTCCCAACCCATCTTCCTGCAGATACAGTAGCCCATATAAGAAACCTTAATGCAATGAGCCTTGCAGGTAGTGTCGCCGTGCTGCATATAATTATCCATGGACTGGAATACCGGACTCTCTATAATGTCCCTGACACACTCCATGTAATCCGTATCTTCATAATAATCTTCCCGTTCTACCCAGGAAGAATCTTCTGCCCATCGAATTGCTTCTTCTTTTTCTTCTCGGGTCAAATGCATGCTTTCCATCCTTATTCTAACGCTTCTTTCCTAATCCATGGCCCGCTTAGTCGCCAATCAGCCAATCATAAAGTTCCTGATATTTCATGGCTGAAGTTTTCCATGAGTAATCCTTTGCCATGGCGCGGTCTATAATCTTGTTCCACTCACGCTTCTTATCGTAGTAAACCCCCTCCGCATACCGGATGGTCCCTAACATCTCGTGAGCATTGTAATTGGAGAAGGAGAAGCCGGTTCCCCGGTTCTCAAACTCATTATACGGCTCTACCGTATCTTTTAAACCACCGGTTTCCCGTACAATGGGTACGGTGCCGTACCGGAGAGCCATAAGCTGGCTCAGTCCGCATGGTTCAAACAGGGACGGCATAAGGAACGCATCGCAAGCGGCGTAAATCTTATGGGACATTGCTTCCGAATAATAGATATTAGCGGAAACCTTATCCTGGTATTTCCACGCATAATGGCGGAACATATTCTCATACCGTTCTTCTCCGGTACCAAGGACTACCAGCTGGATATCATCGCTGCACAGCTCATCAATCACACACTGGATTAAATCCAATCCCTTTTGGTCCGTCAATCTGGAAACGATACCAATTATAAACTTTTTCTCATCCTGGTTCAGTCCAAGCTCCTGCTGCAAAGCCCGCTTGTTCTTCACCTTTTCCTTACGGAAATTTTTTAAATTATAATTCTTTTCAATATGCGGATCCGTTTCCGGATCAAATTCTTCATAATCAATTCCGTTTACAATCCCCCGGAGGTTGCCTGCCCGTGCACGCATCAGGCCATCAAGCCCTTCCCCGTAAAACGGCATCTTTATTTCTTCCGCATAGGTATCGCTGACCGTAGTGATGGCATCGGCGTAAACAATACCGCCCTTTAACAGATTACCATCTTTATATGCTTCCATCTTATCCGGTGTGAAATAATAATCCGGCAGACAGGTAAGCTTCTGTATCGTCTTTACATCCCATACGCCCTGGAACTTTAAATTGTGAATCGTTATTACTGATTTCATGTTCCTGAAAAATTCTCCATCATGAAACCGGTCCTTTAATAAAACAGGAATAAGGGCGGTCTGCCAGTCATGACAGTGAATTACTTCCGGCTGGAATCCGATAACCGGAAGCGCTGATAAGGCTGCTCTGGAGAAAAAGCAAAACTTTTCCAGGTCATTATACCAGTCTCCATAGGGCTTGGAACCATTGTAATATTCTTCGTTATCAATAAAGTAAAAGGTAATGCCTTCATGAACATACTGAAGAATTCCCACATACTTGTTTTGGCCCAGATAATCCATATAAAAATGGTCAATATAAGTCATCTGGTTTCTCAGATCTTCTTTGATACACAGGTATTTGGGAATCATGACTCTTACATCGAAATACTCTTTATCAAAGCATTTGGGAAGGGATCCCACAACATCTGCGAGACCACCTGTTTTAATAAAAGGTACTGCCTCTGATGCAACGAATAATATCTTCTTCATCCAAAAACCTCCCTTATCCTTTTCCCGCTGGGGTATTGTCGATTTTTAATAAGTATACTGCATTTTAAAGAAATAAGGAAGTATCAAATCTTACAAATTAGGAAAGTTTTTTATAGTCCAGTCTTATCTTATCGGCAATTAAAGCAATAAACTCAGAATTCGTAGGTTTTCCTTTGCCGGTGCTAACCGTATATCCAAACAATTCATTGATGGTATCCATCTTTCCCCTGCTCCAGGCTACCTCTATGGCATGGCGAATCGCACGTTCCACCCTGCTGGGAGTTGTCTGATGTTTCTTTGCAATGGAGGGGTAGAGGATCTTTGTGACAGAGGTAAGCATCTCCTGATCCTGTACGGAGATAACTATGGCATCCCTTAAATACTGATAACCTTTAATATGCGCAGGAATGCCTATTTCATGAAGCATTTGAGTTACATCATTTTCCAAGTTCTGTTCCATGTACTCCGTTTTATTGACATAAGGTTTTACTTTTTTCATCCCCTGAAGGCTTGGAGTCTTCGACTTTCTCTGCCCTACCCTTCGTACCTTATCGACGATAATATCCTTATTAAACGGCTTCATTATGTAGTAATTTGCACCCATTCGGAAAGCATCTTCAGTAATATTCTCGCTTCCTGCTGCAGTGACCATGATAAATGATGGAATCTTTGTAATAGCGCCATTACCGCGTACCCGCTCCATAACCGTTATTCCATCCATTCTCGGCATAATCACATCCAATAAGACAACATCAGGATTTGTTTTGAGGATCATGTTATAAGCGTCTTCGCCATTATCCGCTCTTCCTACTACGTGGAAATCCTCCTCTCCCTCCAGTATATCATTCAGCAGATTCAATGTCTGCAGGTTATCATCCGCAATTGCAATACTAATTTCTGACATATTGATACTCTCCTTCTGATTCATTTAAATAGATTAAAACTAGTGTAAAGCCATTATAGTCTTGCCCTAGCTTATGCCGCAACGGGATTCTATCGCATTATTCGACAAAAGGAACTGGTTTTTCAGTTGATTTCAAGAGTATTTTTTTTCCTCTGATCCGTCGAAGGTCGAAAAGGCCTACCCCGGTCCGGTACCCTGCCGGTCATTAAATTCTCAACCGGTGTTGAAAATTGAAACTCCTTGTCGGCAAAAAAGTCCCTAAATTTTCCATCCCATGAATCTTATATTAACACATTATAATTACCTTGAAAAGCACATTTTATAAAATATGGCTTTTTTTGTAACTTTATTTTCTACATTTCGACTATTAACAAAATTAATTCTGTATATTTATTGTGAAAAACTTCCTAAAACACTCTACTTTATCTAAAATTCGTTGTAATTATTATTATTTAATCAAAAATATGAAAAAGAAAAGAACGACGTCGTAAATATTTACGATTTTGTTCTTTTCTTTCCCGGCCTTTGGATTAGTGATTGATCATGTTTTCGATAAATATCCCATACCCTCTTGTTGAGTCCTGGATAAACACATGGGTTACGGCTCCAATTAACTTACCATCCTGTATAATCGGGCTTCCTGACATACCCTGCACGATTCCGCCAGTCAAAGCCAGAAGATCCGGGTCTGTGACCTTAATCACCATTCCCTTGCTTTTATGAGTGGTGGAATAGTCCACACGCTGTATTTCAATCTCATAATCCCTCACTTTTCCGGAAACATCGCTTCGGATGTAAGCCATTCCCTTCTTCACATCCTGCCGGTAGCCAATGGGAATGGCATCCTGCACCATACTCTGCTTAAACCTGTCATTTACGTTTCCAAATATTCCTTCTTCCGTATTGGCGGTAATCGTTCCGAGGGTGGAGCCTGGTCCGTAATAGATGATCCCGCTCATCACTCCCGGCTTTCCAAAGGTTCCTTTTTCAATTCCGAGAATCGCTGTCTCATAAAGGGCTCCATTGGTAATTTGTACCACATTTCCGGTATCACTGTCGCTGATTCCATGCCCCAATGCACCGAACTGTCCGTTCATGTCCACATACGTCATGGTTCCAATTCCCTGGGTATCATCTCTGACCCAGACGCCAAGCTTATAGGTTCCGTCTTCTGCTTCTGTGGGATTCATTTTTACATCAATGGTTTCCCCGTTCCGTCTGATTTTTAACACTGCTTCTGAAGCGCCAATTTTACTCAGCTCATTCATCAGAGTTTCCTTGTCCTTAAGAGGTGTTCCATTAATGGTTTCAATATAATCCCCTGATTGCAGTATCCCGAAAGCCGGCTCTACAACCATTCCGTCCCTTTTTGTTACATCTCCGGTACCGATTACCATAATACCGTTGGATTTTAAGTAGATTCCAATGGGTGTGCCGCAAGGAATGGCATACTTGGTATCTACTACATTCACCTGTATGTCCTTTAATTGGATCCATCCAAACAGCTTTAGTCCCAGCTTATAGCTTCCCTGGTTCTCCGAATACACGGAAAACGGCTGATTTACCTGAAGATGGATCTTGTCGGAAGGAATGTTTGATCCGTTATTTAAGACCACTTCCTCGCTGTCGGAAGACAGCGTCACATCAAAAGGCATGGAGAAATGAAACTGCTCTTCTTCTTGTGCAACGATATTCAACTTATCAGGAATTACCCGCTTCATATAGAACCAGGAAAATCCGATGCAAAAGATCAGGCTGATCCAGAACGCTCTTACTATAAATTTATGAAATTTATTTTTTCCCATCTCGCATACCTCCTTAGGTGAATGAAAGGAGACAATTTTTTTGCTCCTCTCTTAGTATGTGAGAAATTAATTAAATCACACTGTCATATTTTAGTTGTAACTATTTTCTTTCGGTGGCAGCTTTTCAATAGAATGAAAATCTATAAAAGCCTTTTGAACCGTCCGGCCGAACATTTAAATTCAATAATTTTAAAAAAGAAAATCATGCATATTTTCTTTCTATACTCTTATGATTTCCGTTTTTTTATTGATTAAACAATAAAAAATGATTATTAAGTGAACAAAATAAATGATTGAAGATGGCATAGATTGAGAATTATCTGCAGATAACCCTAACCCCTTTTACTTTTTTATAACGCAAATACACTATAAAATTGTATAGAATTAAAGCAGAAAATACGATATAATTTTCTAATAAAGGATAAATAGATACGAAGCGGATTTATCTTTTTCGGTTTTAAAAATACGGAAAGAAAAGGTGATTAAAATAGAATGAATGCAGAACAGATGTGGAATAAATTTGTGTCAAAAAATCAAAATAAGGAAACGCAATATCAATCATGGGCGTTTGGTGTTGCTGCCGATGAACTGGCAGATTTAGTATTAAGAGGCATTAAGACCGGAACAGCCTCTGCATATCCTATATACGAAGCGGAGATCGAAGCACTGCCAAAAAACGGAGATTACAGCGTTATTCTCGACTCAAAGGATGAAGCGGTATGTATCATTAAAACAACAAAAGTTTATATTGTTCCATTTAGGGAGGTTCGCAAGGAACACTCTTTGAAAGAAGGCGAAGGCGATGGTTCATTGGAATATTGGAGAAACGTACACGCTGAATTTTTCAGTAAAGAAATGTCTGAAATTGGAAAAATATTTGATGAGGATATGCCAGTCGTATGCGAGGAGTTTGAATTAGTTTTTAAACCATAAAGTTTAAGTTGTTGTAGAGGAGGAAAATATTAAAATGGCGGTGGAAAATGAATATTTATTAGATGTAGAAACGATATTATCTCATAGACATGACAATGGGGCTGACCTTTGGGCAACTCCTGATAAACGGCTTTTAAAAGGAGCTCCGTTTTCGACTTTTGATTGTGCGCTTTATTTATCGGAACTTGGAATTCCGCCTGAAGATCCTGTTTTAAAAGCTGCTGCTGATTTAATTTTCAGTGTATGGCAGGAAGACGGGCGTTTTAAAATATATCCCAAAGGTAGTATTCTTCCATGTCAAACGGCAATAGCTGCCAATGTATTATGTCATTTGGGATATGTTTCTGATAGTCGAATTCAAAATACCTTTCGTCACCTATTGGATACACAATACAAAGATGGAGGCTGGCGCTGCAATAAGTTTTCCTACGGACATGGGGAAGAAACGGAGTATTCCAATCCGAAGCCTACACTGAATATACTTGATGCCTTTCGTTTCAGTGATTATCTTAATAAAGAACAGGCCCTTGATAAAGCGGTAGATTTTTTGCTTGAACATTGGGTTATTCGGAAACCCATCGGACCTTGCCATTATGGTATTGGGACGCTGTTTATGCAGGTTGAATATCCATTTCGTAATTATAATCTGTTTGAATATGTCTATATTTTATCTTTTTATGACCGGGCAAAGAATGACAGACGTTTCCTGGAAGCTTTTGAATGCTTGAAATCAAAAACAGTTGACGGTCAGATCATCGTTGAGCGCGTAGTCCCTAAATTGGCAAAACTCTCTTTCTGCAAAAAGGGAGCGCCTAGTGCATTAGCAACAAAACGTTATCTTGAAATCGTAGAAAGGCTCAATAAAAAATAATCATGATCCATTAGCAAAGAAGTCAGATATGAAAAGATGCAGCAACCTGCAAAAACATAGTGTTTTTTTGCAGGTTGCTGCATCTTATACTCCAAGACACATCTCAAATCTATCTGAATAGAAACGAAATTCGAAAGCGGCAATTGCACAGATGAAAAAAATTATCTTGCTGACGCATACAAGGGATTAGCTGCACGAACCAAATCAACGTATTCCCTTTTCAATTCTTCAAAAGCATCTTCTGCTTCTTTCGGTATATCCACATGAGAAATATACCCTTTCCCTTTCGGCCCATATCCGTCTGCATTGTCTGACAATCGGGGAATCTCGCCCATTAACAGGGTTATATACCTGTCCATATCCCACATTCCCCATATCTCTTCTTCAAATACTAATTCCGAATCTTTTACATTCACATGTGCGCAGTATACGGCATAATTAATGATAATTACATCTTCAGCAACATACTTCCGGAGCCCTGCTTCCATTCGGAGCTGCATAGAGGCATCTTGTGCAAGTATTATGCTGTTGAAAGAAATGTTGTTTCCCTTCAGCAGTTCCAAAAGATACGTTATATTGTTTCCGCAATTTGTAGAATTACATTCCAGATAATCTGCCTTTAATCCGTAACGGTGTTCGATATATGCTTCAAATATCTTTGCTTCCGGCAAACCGGCTGTTTCTATATCAGGGAATTCTTCATGCATTTTTATACGCAGGGTTTCCGTTGTATGACCTGCCCCGCCTGCAATAATGTATTTTTTTGCTATCCCTTTTTTCATTGCATGAGCCAGAATATCACCGCCGCATAGAATACTGCCGCCGAAAAGAACCATTACGTCTGCTTGTTCTATTCCATATTTCTTACTTAAATCCTCAGATGTTAATGCAGGAACATCTCTTTTCCCGCAAAAACTACCTAAGATATTTACATATTCAGCAATAAGTTCCTTCAATATTTTTTCCTTTCTCATGGACAGGTTCTAAGGAATAAAAGCAAAAGCCACTGCCAAAAATATTGCCGGAAGCAGATTGGCAACCTTTACCATCTTTCCCCAGATAAGATTCATACCCACGCAAAAGATCAGGACGGAACCAGTTAAGGACAAATTAGACAGAGCCTGAGCCGTCATAAAGGGTTCAATTAATTTTGCCAGAATGGTTATGGTTCCCTGAAACAGGGCAACCGGAATAGCCGAAAAGATGCAGCCTTTTCCCAGAGAAACAGTCATGACAAGAATGATGATTAAATCCAGAAGAGCTTTGGCAGCAAGAATTGAATAATCCCCGGAAATGCCATCCTTGATGGCACCTACCACTGCCATGGCTCCGATGCAAACCGTAAGGGAGGCTGTCACAAAACCGTCTACAAATTTTGCATCGCCGCCGCTGTTGGTTATTCTTTTAAGCCACTCTCCAAACCGCTCCATGGCTGACTCAATGTTCATCCACTCTCCAAGAAGCGATCCTATGAAAAAAGATAGGATGAGCATTATCGTTCCTCTGCCGGCAAGCGCTCCCTGCCGGATGACCAGCATTTCTTCCATAACGCCCTCAATTCCAAGAAACAGCACACATATCCCTGCCCCACTCATCAGCGTACGTTGGTAACGCTCCTCCATCTTCTTCCCAAAGAGGAGGCCTCCCAAGCCTCCTGCCGCAATCCCCGCCACATTTATCAGTGTTCCAAGTCCAATCATGTTCTCATTCTCCCGGACGTCTGTCTTCTTTTGCCAGCCGCTTCATCTCCCTTGCATTGGCTCTTACCGCCTCGGTTATCTCTGCGCCACCCAAAAGCCTCGCCAGCTCCTCTACCACCTCTTCCCCGCTTAAAGGGTGTATGGAAGTGGCTGTACGGCCCTCTTCCACCGCCTTGGCAATCTCATAATGGCAATCAGCCATTGCAGCGATCTGGGGCAGATGGGTGATGCAGATCACCTGATGGTTCCCGGCAATATAGGCCAGCTTTTCCGATACCTTCTGAGCCGTGCGTCCGCTGATTCCGGTATCGATCTCATCAAAAATCAAAGTCGGTATGTCATCGGTATCCGCCAGCACGGTCTTAATGGCCAGCATGATTCTGGAAAGCTCACCGCCGGAAGCTACCATACCCAAAGGCTTTAAAGACTCTCCCGGATTCGTTGAGATCAAAAATTCCGCCTCATCAAAGCCGTTCGCTGTATAGTGGCCAAGGCGTGAGAATTCCATGGAAAATTCCACATCAATGAAATTTAAATCCTTAAGCCCTTCTCTTATTTTTTCTGTCAGTTCCTTGGCCGTATGCTTTCTCATTTCGGATAATTGCACGGAAAGAAGCTCCAGACGGTTTGTGACCTTTTGGAGTTCTTCTGCTGTTCTTATCCTGGCCCCGTCATAATCCTCCAACTCTTCCAGGCGTTTCTGTTTCTCTTCCAGATTTATAAATATCTGACTTAAGCTTCCGCCATATTTGGCTTCAAGGTTATGTAGAACATCAAGCCGTTCTTCCATCTGTCTGTATTCATCTTCGTCAAAGGACATATCATCCATATAGGAAGTTATTTCCCGGCTGATATCGCTTAAAATGGAATCGGCATCAAAAAGCTGGTCCCTTATAACAGAAAGCCTGTCATCATAGGAGGCAACTGTTTCCACCGCTTTTAAAGCACGGCTGATAAAATCCGTATCCACAGCAGAATAAGCGGTGGAAAGACTTTCGGATATTTTTTTCGCATTCAAAAAAAGACGGTATCTGGAGGTCAGTTCCTCCTTTTCCCCTTCCTTTAGCCCAGCATTTTCAATCTCTTCTATCTCGTAGCGGATAAAGTCCATTTCTCTGAGCCTGGCTTCCTCGTCCAGCTGGAAGGTGGAAAGACGGTCTTTTAATCCGACATATTCCCGATAGGTATCTGCAATATTCTCTTTTAGCTCATGGGACTTTTTCTCCTGGTAGCGGTCCAGGATCTCAAGATGTTTTGATTTGTAGAGTAAAGACTGATGTTCATGCTGTCCATGAATATCGATGAGAAGGCCCGTGATTTCCCGCAGCTTTCCCGCGGTTACGGTTTCATCATTGATTTTACTTAAACTTCTGGAGGGCATGATCTTCTTTGATATGATCACTGTGCCATCCCCATCCGGATAGACATCAAACACCTTTAACAGGCGGACTTTCCCCGGGTCACTGACCGTAAAGATCAATTCAATATAGGCATAATCTGCGCCCTTTCTAATAATATCCTTTGGCGTTTTGCCCCCCAGGGCAATGGTAACCGAACCGATAATAATGGATTTACCGGCTCCGGTTTCACCGGTCAGGACATTAAAGCCCTGTCCAAATTCCACATCGGCTTTTTCGATCAGGGCTAAGTTCTTTACGTGTAATTCTGAAAGCATGGCGGCCTCCTTTATCCCGTAATGAGTTTTTTTAGTTTGTCCATCATAAGTATGGTATCATCAGCGCTTCGAATGGCGCACATGATGGTATCGTCTCCTGCAATGCAGCCCACCATCTCACCGAAATGAAGGGCATCAAGAGCCGCCGCCACTGCCATTGCCATGCCGGATACAGTCTTAATAACCAGAATATTCTGCGCCATGTCCATAGATAAAAAGCCATCCCGCAGGATCCGGATATATTTGTCGCTGAAAGAACCCTGGTTTTGAAGTACCACATACCTCTGCTTTCCTGACTCAGACTGAACCTTAGTAAGCTTCAGCTCTCTGATGTCTCTGGAAACCGTCGCCTGAGTGACCGCAAAGCCTGCCTGATTCAAATAATCTGCCAGTTCCTCCTGGGTTTCAATCTCGTGCTTTCCAATAAGTTCCACAATCTTGCTGTGTCGTTCCAGTTTCATAGTGCCCCTCCCTATATACCAGCCATCTTGTTGCGCAGGTTATCTAAAAATGATATATTTTTCAGCTTTATCAGAATGGTCTTAATATCTGACCGGCGTATTTCGATGCAATCTCCCGGATAAAGCTCCGTTGTCGTATCTCCGTCAAATACCGCTGCCTGGCTTACGCCCTTTTTTCCCGTCATCTCTATCTGAATCCAGTCATCTGCAGAAAGGACGATGCTCCTTGTTCCCAGGGCATGGGAACAAATAGGAGTCAGGACCACCATTTTGGAATCCGGAACAATGATAGGTCCTCCTGCGGAAAGATTGTAAGCAGTGGAGCCGGTGGGTGTTGCAGCGATAAGCCCATCTGCCCGGTATTCATTTAAAAGCTCCTGGTTTACATAAACCTTAAACTGAAGCATCTTTAATTGCTCGCTCCTGGTTATAACAATTTCATTTAAAGCAATATCCTGGCAGACAGCTGTTCCCTTGCGGTAAATACAGCCGTCTAACATCATCCGATCTTCCAGCTTATAATCATTGGCAAGAAGGGCAGAAAGAGCATCGTTGATATCCTCTGTGCGGGATACCTGAGTTAAGTACCCAAGGGTACCCCGATTGATTCCGATCATGGGGATATTCCGTCCTGCTAAGTCTCTGGCTGCCTGTATAAGGGTCCCGTCTCCGCCTAAAGTGATGAGGCACTCCGTCTCTTCCGGCACCATGGCAGCATCGGTATAATGGCTTTTCCCCTGCCGCTTCTCCTGGCCTTCTCCACCGATCAGACAGACCGCCCCATGACCGGTAAGATAGTCACGAATGGCCTTCGCAGTCTCCCTGGCCCCTTTTTTGTCAGGATTCATGATTACATAAAAATATTTCATAATATAACTCCTTACCTGCAAGGATACTCTTAATCTGCTTTACTGCTTGCTCCTAACAGGCTTTTAGTTTCCTGTTAAATTCCCATGGGCCTCGTTCACGATCCGTTCCGGGTCAAGACCACTTTCCGGACATGTCTCACCAGACTGATGATTTTTTAAGTGAAGGAGATACTCAATATTCCCTTCCGGCCCCTTAATAGGGGAATATTCCAGATGAAGCACTTCAAACCCAATGCTTATTGCATGGGAAATGACCATCCGGATCACTTCCAGATGGACGGATTTTTCCCTTACCACGCCTTTTTTTCCCACTTTTTCCCGACCGGCTTCAAATTGGGGCTTTATAAGGCAAACAACTTCCCCTTCATCCGTAAGGAGAGCTTTCACAGGTCCTAATACCTTTGTCAGGGAAATAAAGGAAACATCAATAGAGGAAAATTCTATTTGGTCGGCCAGATCCACAGGAGTTACATAGCGGATATTGGTCTTTTCCATACACACCACGCGATCATCGTTCCTCAGCTTCCATGCAAGCTGACCGTGGCCCACATCCACTGCATAAACCTTAACGGCTCCGTTCTGAAGCATGCAGTCTGTAAAACCGCCTGTGGAGGAGCCCACATCCATGCACACTTTTCCTTCCAGCGTTACATCAAAATGAGTCATGGCCTTTTCAAGCTTCAGACCACCGCGGCTTACGTATCGTAAGGTACTACCTCTTACCTCGATGTTTGCAGTTTCCTCAAATGTGGTACCGGCTTTGTCTTCCTTATCCCCGTCTACATAGACGATTCCGGTCATAATGATAGCCTTAGCCTTTTCCCTGGATTCAGCCAGTCCATGTTTTACTAAAAGCACATCCAACCGTTCTTTCATGCCTTTTCCATTTCCCTTGTTTTATCTTTAATTTTTTTCCATTCTGCGTTCTGGCGCTCCGTATCGAGATATTCCTTTTTGAGCCGCCATATAATAGAATTGCTGTCAATCCCCAGCCCCTTCCGGAGCAGAGATACGTTGCCATGCTCCACATAAGCATCCGGTAAGGCGATATTGATAACCTTTACATGTGGATGGTGCTCATGGATATAGGCGGTGACCCCGGGACCAAAACCTCCCTGTAGGACATTTTCTTCCATGATCGCTATCAGCCAGTGATTCTTTGCCAGGCGATCTACCAATTCCTGGTCAAATGGCTTCACAAAGCGTCCGTTGGCCAGAGAACAATTCCAGCCTTCTGCCTTCAGCTTTTGCCTTACATGCTCTCCCGTGCTCACCATGCTTCCTACTGCCAAAAGTGCAATATCCTTTTCCTCATAGAGCATCTCTCCCTTACCGTATTCAATGGGAGCACGAAAACCCTTTAAGCCCTGGTAAGCCTCTCCTCTTGGATAACGCACTGCAAATGGGCCATTGTAGGATAGGGCAAACTCCATCCCATCCATAAGCTCCCATAAGTTTTTCGGTGCAAACACGCTCATATTAGGGATTGCAGTCAAATAGGATAAGTCAAAAATCCCCTGATGGGTCTCCCCATCACTTCCCACAAGCCCTGCCCGGTCTATGGCAAAGACCACAGGCAGATTCTGAATGCACACATCATGGAGGATCTGATCAAAGCCGCGCTGCAAAAAAGACGAATAAACGGCCACAACCGGCTTTAAGCCGCCTGCCGCCATTCCAGCCGCCGAAGTCACCGCATGCTCTTCTGCAATACCAACGTCAAAAAAGCGGTCAGGATACAGGCGGGAAAACCGCTTTAAACCTGTTCCATCCGGCATGGCTGCCGTTACCGCCACGATTCTTTTATCCTGCTCAGCCAGACGGCAGATGGTTTTGGAAAACACATCCGTATAGCTGGGATTATTCTTCTTTTTCTTCGGCTCCCCGGTGATAATATCAAAAGGATCCACTCCATGGAACTTGGAAGGATTCCTCTCCGCCAGGGCATATCCCTTGCCTTTCTGGGTGATCACATGGACCAGTACAGTATGAGGAAGTTTTTTTGCTTCCCGCAGAGCCCTGGAAAGGGCCTTTATATTATGGCCGTCCACAGGACCAAGATAGGTGATCCCCATATTCTCAAACAGCATTCCAGGTATAAGCAGCTGCTTAATGCCGTTCTTTGTCCTGCTGATCTTATCAATGATCTGTTCTCCTACAACCGGAATCCGGGACAGCACGTTAGTCACATGCTTTTTTAAGTCCAGATACCCTTCTCCGGTACGGATGCTGTTTAAATAAGTTGACATGCCCCCTACATTTTCTGAGATGGACATATTGTTATCGTTGAGAATAATTATAAAATTCTTGTCCATTCTGGCCGCATTGTTTAAAGCTTCATAGGCCATGCCGCCTGTTAAGGCGCCGTCTCCGATTACGGATACCACAAAATGATCCTCTCCCAGCACATCTCTTGCCTGGGCCAGACCCAGTCCGGCTGAAATAGAAGTAGAGCTGTGTCCGGTATCAAAGGCATCACAAGGACTTTCCTTTCTCTTTGGAAAGCCGCTCATGCCGCCGTATTGCCGCAGGTCGTCAAATTCCCCTCGCCTGCCGCTTAATATTTTATGAGTGTAAGACTGATGCCCTACATCCCAGATTACCTTATCCTTTGGAAGGTCAAAAGCCAGGTAGATCGCCATCGTCAGCTCCACCACTCCTAAATTGGAAGCCAGATGGCCGCCTGTCATGCTTATCTTTCCTACCAAAAAGTCACGGATTTCCTGACTTAAAATATCAAGTTCCTGCTTTGTCAGTTTTTTGATATCCTCAGGTCCGTTTATTCGTTCCAGCATCATATTCTTATCAGATCCTTTTTTGCCTTATCGTTAAACGACTTACTTTTCTCTGTTCACAAGTATCCGAATCAGTGCTTCCAGGAACTCATTCTGCCCGGGAAGCTCATGGAGGCAGGAAATTGCCTCTTCCGAAATCCTCTCCACATCCTGCTTCGCCTTTTCAATTCCCTCCAAGGTTACATAGGTGGTCTTATGGTTCTTTTCATCACTGTGCACATGCTTTCCAAGAACCTCCGCACTGCTGGTTAAATCCAGGATATCATCCTGAATCTGAAATGCAAGTCCCAGACATGAGGCCATCTTCTCCACCAGTTTCAGTTGTTTTTCATCCCCTCCGCCGAGAACGGCTCCGATCATCATTGCAGCCTCTAAAAGCGCCCCGGTCTTCAACCGGTAAATGAAATCAAGCTTTTCCCTTGGAACAGGCTTACCAGCCAGTTCCACATCAACGGTCTGACCGCCTATCATCCCAAAAATCCCGGTTTTTTCTGCTAAAATTCCCATGCACCTGGCAACAAGGTCCGGCCGATCCGTCATGGATAGTGCTTTTGCAGCTGTCTCCATGGAGTAAATCAGCAAACCGTCTCCCGCCAGTACTGCCATGTCATAACCAAATTTAACCCATGCCGTAGGAAGTCCCCGGCGTAGGGTATCATTATCCATGCAGGGAAGGTCATCGTGAATCAGGGAGGAGGTATGAATCATCTCAATCGCCGCCATAAAAGGCTCAATCTCTTTCCCCTGGCCGCCGAATAAGCGGTAGGTCTCCTCCATCAGCATAGGACGAAGCCTCTTTCCTCCAGCGCGAACGCTGTAATCCATCGCCGCCAACACCGTACTCTGATGGCCCTCCACAGGAGGCAGGTATGATTCCACAACAAGCCTTACTTCCTCTGTGCGGGCTGAAAACATTTCTTTATAATTCATGTTCCTCACCATTTTCCTCTAACACGATAATCTTCTTTTCTACGTTATCTATTTTTTCATTGCAGAACTTTACCAGCTTCATACCGGTCTCATAATACTGGAAGGATTCCTCAAGGGAGCATTCTCCGCTTTCCAGTTTTTTAATGAGCTCTTCCAGCTCTCCAAATGTCTCTTCTATCGTTTTTTCTTTTTTTGCCGCCATAAATCCGTTTCTCCTTATTACCTGTCTCCACGAACGCCTTCCTGCTGGCTGCTAAATAAGCCGAATTCTGCCGGGGCAACACTGGAAACCACCGCTTCCATGCTTCCATCCCTAAGCCTCAGCCCTATCCTGTCACCGGCTTTTACCTGCTTTACGGAATCAATCCGTTTGTCTTTACCATCAGTTACAAAACCATACCCGCCTCCCATCCTCTTTAGGGGGGATTCTGCTTCCAGGCGGCTGATGAAAATCTCCAGTCTGTGTCTGTCACGGACCGCCTGCTTTTCAATAAGCTGTTTTATACGAAGTTGTCCTTCTTCCACCCTTGCCCGGTCTGAGGCCGCTTTGGTGAGAATCAGGCTTTTTAGCTTATCCTCTATATCCACAAGCCTTTGCCGGCATTCATGGATACTGCGCTTAGGGTCATATAATTTTAACTTTAAAGCGTATTGGTTTCCATGAAACCGGTAGCGTTCCAGCTTTCTTTCCACGGTCCTTAAGAGCGTATGGCCGTACATTTCCATCTGCTCCTTAAACTGACTGTAATCAAATACAGCCAGCTCTGCGGCTGCAGATGGTGTGGGGGCACGCATGTCCGCCACATAATCAGTAATAGTCACATCCGTTTCATGGCCTACCGCAGAAATTACAGGAGTGCTGCAGTTAAAAACAGCCCTTGCCACAACTTCCTCATTAAATGCCCATAAATCTTCAATGGAACCGCCGCCCCTTCCAACGATCAGGACGTCAAGCCCCATCTGGTCCAGGGTTTCGATTCCCTTTACAATGCTTTCTTTTGCGCTCTCTCCCTGGACAAGCGCCGGGTAGAGATAAAGCTGTACATAAGGATTGCGTCTGGACGATATATTTATAATATCCTGGATAGCCGCTCCGGTAGGAGCCGTTACGATTCCTACGGTTGTCCCGTACTTTGGAATCGGTTTCTTATATTCAGGAGAAAACATCCCCATTTCTTCCAGTTCATCACGCAGTTTTTGGAACCTTTCAAACAGATCACCGATTCCTTCTTTTGTGATCTCCTGGGCATAGAGCTGGTATCTTCCGTCCCGCTCATAAACCTCCACGCTGCCCTTTACCACTACCTGCTGACCTTCCTCCAGCGTAAAAGCAAGACCCTTCCTGTTCCCGGCAAACATCACTGCTGCCATAGACGATTTCCCGTCCTTTAAGGTAAAGTAAATATGGCCGGAGGTATGGTACTTACAGTTGGACACTTCACCCTTCACGGAGATCCGGTTTAAGGCGAAATCCTGGGCAAACATATTCTTAATATAGGCATTGACTGAAGTAACGGAATACACACTTGCCATATCTTACACCAGTTTTGCCAGGACTCCGTTAATAAATGCCGGAGCTTCATTCCCGCCGTACTTTTTAGCCAGTTCCACAGCCTCATTGATGGCTACTTTTTCCGGCACTTCCTCATCAAATAAAATCTCAAACAGAGCCAGGCGGAGAATGGTAAGTTCAGCCTTACCCATACGTTTCGTCTTCCATCCTTCGGCCACTTCGTTGATCTTTGAATCCAGCTCCGGGATCTTGATCATAATAGATTCTGCTCTTTCTCTTAAATAAGCAGCATTCTCTTCACTCATGTCTACATCATGGATGATTTCTTCCACGCCCTCTGCGTTTAGATCATCTTCTTTTGGTTCTTCAAAATATTGTATAAGCTGCCCTGTCTTCTCCTCTGCTGGATAAAAATCCGCACAAAAGAGCATTTTAAAGCAGTGTTCGCGCATTTTACTTCTGGTCATTTTCCATGGTCCTCCTATTGGTGATGTTCTGGACATTTGGAATTATTATACCTTACCAGGGTTTTTTATACAATAGAAATTTTGCTATTCTCCAAAAACCTCCGGATATTATCAAGCACCTTTTCGCTTAAAATCCCAAAGGCCTGCCTAGTTCTCCCTGCCGAAGCATTGACACAAAATACCATGGGGTGTTTTATAAGCTCCCGGTCTCCGGCAGCTCCTGCCGTATCACAGGCAAACCGGTTGTCTCCGGAATTCAGCCATTTTTTCAAATCTTCCGGTTCAAAGGCAGGTCCAATGGATGTATTAAACAGGATTTTTCCATTTCCCAGCTTT
>Ga0213825_1000180_pt1 | contig 48069 bp, 44 predicted proteins | sample MC6MC0900MG_FD_179896 | JGI IMG/M metagenome (GOLD analysis project Ga0213825, IMG submission 179896) | Enriched soil aggregate microbial communities from Iowa State University, Ames, United States - MC6-MC0900-MG | ecosystem: Environmental > Terrestrial > Soil > Unclassified | place: USA: Iowa...
TTACGAGACATAGTACCGCCTATACCCCAAAGCTTTCGCCGCAGCCGCATTCGTTCTGGGCTTTCGGGTTATGAAATTTGAATAACTGGTTTAAGCCTTCGCGGACGTAGTCCACTTCGGTGCCGTCAATAAACGGCATGGCCTGCAGCGCGACGTACAGTTTCGCGCCGTCCGTCTCGAACACCAGGTCATCTTTCTCGGGTTCGGTGACGGTATCGAGCACGTAGCCAAAACCTGCGCAGCCGGTCTGTTTGACGCCCAACCGCACGCCGAGGATCTCGGGCTTTTTCGCCACCAGCTCGTGAATATGTGCCGCCGCCGCTGGCGTGAGCGTTAAGCCGCGCCAGGCAAAATCGGCTGGATTAAAGGTTTCTGAATGCAGTTCCATAGGTCCACCTCATCTGATAAGCCATCAGGGCATAACACCATGTTAGTGATAACGATTATCACTTCAACCCTCTGTCAGCAGGGGCATTCGGCTAAACCGCCCTTTTTGCCTACTTTTATTAAGCATAGACCCTATGGCTGGATGCAGTCAGGATGGATGTATTTGTTCAATGCATTGATTAATAATGCATTTCATCTCGGCATTGATGACGGGGAAGAGAAAAGTAAAATATGCATCGGAAATGCCTATTTTTGAGATAGCTACTTTGATAGCCTCAAACTCAATTTAACAGATGCGATTTGGCACGCTTTAAGAAGGCCTACGCTTCAGTTGCGCAGCAGAAAAATGCTTCTCAGTAATAGATAACCTGATAATGCGAGTCTTTTTCTGAAAATCATACACTCACTCTGGATCACATTATTAATCGCTGTAACATTAACCACACATACTTAAGGGAAATTAGGTGTCATATGGCGTTACAGGGAAAGATGATTCTGAACGGCTCAGATTACTCGCCTTTCGATCTGTATGGGGTGGGCGTGTTCATGGCGCACTCCGGGTTGGGGGCCAACAGAAACAATGCCAGTTGCGGACATGTCGCAAATACTGGCCCTATTCCCCCAGGGAAATACTGGATTGTAGATCGCAGGGAGGGAAACTGGTTTTCCCAAAAAAAAGAGGAGATTCATGATGAAGCTAACAGAATTATTGGCCGAAATGCTTTTGGAAAATCTGACTGGTTTGCTTTGTGGCGTGATGACTGGAGTATTGATGATTACACATGGATAGAAAGCGTAAAACGTGGAAATTTCCGACTACATCCCGGTACAGTTTCAAAAGGATGCATAACTATCGCCAACATGGCTGATTTTGCGATGATTCATAACGCGCTAATGAGTACATCGCTTATTCAGGTTCCATGCATGCGATCACTAATGGCGCGGGGATGGGTGGAGGTAGTTGCTGGTGGCTATATTAAAAAACCTTGCTCGTAGGGCAAGTAGAATTATTTATTTTCTCATTTTATTATTCATTGTCGGTCATATGCTACCAGGCCCTGAGCTATATATTAACTATGATTTAGCCAGAACAACAGCAATGATTATCACCGGAAATGAGAATGCAGAATCAATGTATGACGCCTACTCATTAATTGACTGGCTTACAATACTAATTATTATCACCCCTATTTACATTTTAACGATGAATTTAATCAAAAAAATAAGGAACATATAAATGCCTATACCTCCCTATATGTGGCTTAAAGACGATGGCGGTGCAGATATCAAAGGATCTGTTGACGTACAAGATCGTGAAGGAAGTATTGAAATTATCGGTCTGAGCCACGGTATCAATTTGCCTGTTGATAGCGCAAACGGCAAAATCACCGGCACCCGCCAGCACTCATCCATGATGATTGAAAAAGAAGTTGATAGCTCTACACCATATCTTTACAAGGCTGCAGCAACCGGGCAGACGCTGAAAAGTGCAGAAATAAGGTTTTATCACATTAATGATGCAGGCCAGGAGGTTTGCTACTATACCGTTATTATGGAGAATGTGAAATTAACAGGCGTCCACTGCAGCGTTCCGAATGTTAAGCTGGCGGGAAACGATAAAATGAATCACATTGAAAGTGTCAGCATTCAATATGAAAAAATCACCTGGAGAATTCTTGACGGTAATATTCAATTTTCAGATGCATGGAATGAGCGTCGTACAAGCTGAGTAATAATAAGGAGCACCGCTTCCTATTCTTTTTTGAATTATCTGGGACTGGTGCTCATGCTTTCACGCTCCTGATGAACCCACTGACCATTAAACATGCACAGTTAACTTTTGCTCCGGAAGTGACAAAAACAAAAAAAGGCCCTCAAGGCCTCTGACGATCAGTGATGAAATGAGACAGCAAACCCCTGTTCACGCCAGTGGTCGAGCTGTTCCTGCTGGCGAGGCGTTGGGGATTTCCCCGTCCATACGAAGATTTTTTGCCCAGGGAAGAGTTCAGGACGCGGCGAATCAATAGGTTCCGCCAGGACGTCAATGTGCCAGCCCTTCTGCGATAAGCGCGCGGCTTCAAGCCACAGGTGGGTGCGGTCATCGCATTCCCAGCCAATCAGCAGCGCGTCTTTACCGGCTTTTTTGCGGGATTCCGACAGGCTTGCAATGGCGAATTCGATCAGTACACCGTCAAACAGGCTCGCCATGTGACGCACGGTATTTTGATCCTGATTCATTCGCTGACGGACGGGAGAGATAATATTGTCAATCAGCGCGTCCATCGCGTGATCGCGGCGGAATTCACTGATTTTGGCGCGCAGTTTTGCCGGGCTGGCGTAACGCAGAACGGTCATCATCTCTTCCTGGAACGAGACCCAGTTGCCCTGAGTCAACACTTCTTTGTTTTCCAGCAAGGCTTTGACTTTTCCGACCGAGACGCCGCTCTTCATCAGGCGCTTGATCTCTTCAATGCGCAGGATATCTTCATCGTCGAACTGACGATGACCCCCTTCGCTGCGCTGCGGCTTCAACAATCCATAACGGCGCTGCCAGGCACGCAGCGTAACGGGGTTGATACCGCATCGTTCGGCTACTTCGCCGATACTGTAATAGGCCATTAACTCCCTCACGCTCAGAACTTCCATACCTAACTGCACCAACCTTATCAGATTGTACACACCATTTGTATAACTAAGACCGCATTTTGAACGGGTGAACGGGGTTCTTTCCCATCCACCTGTTAATACATTGTTGTATAAAATTTGCCATTCGTACAGTTAAGTCTGCCGGAATGTGTACAGCTTTATCAGAAGTCGAACTTTTTCTCCGGCCACGCAATCGCGGGAATACCGCCGTGGCGCGGGCTGGCAAAAAGATGCCCCTGGAACTGGGAAATCCCCGCAGACTCCAGCCACATCCACTCTTCCGCCTTCTCTACCCCCACCGCGCAGAACTGGATCTCTAGCGAGGAGCAGCATTTGATAATCGCCTGAATAATGGCCTGTCGGGGGCCACTTTTATGCACGTTCGCCACCAGATCGCGATTAATCTTAATTCTGTCCGGCTGGAACTGCGCCAGCAGCTGCAGCCCGGCAAAACCGGCGCCAAAGTGATCGATCGTCACGCTGATGCCCGCGCTTTTTAACTGCCTGACCGAATCCGTGAATTCATCAAAACGGGAAATGGCTTCGCTCTCGGTGAACTCCACCACAATTTGCTCGGGCACAAACCCATTTGCTTCAATCGCGGTGAGCAGGAAATCCACGGCGTTGGGAATGTTGACCAGCGTCATGGGCAGCAGGTTAAGGGATAACGTCTGGTCCTGTAGCCCCAGCGCGCTGGCCATGGAGAGCGCCACCTGCTTGCTTTGTAAATCCGAGGCATACACCTCGTCACGCGGCCGGTTAGCGAAATAGATCCCCGGCGGGTCGCCGTCAGGGGTGCGGAGAAGCGCCTCCCAGGAGACGACCTGTTGCATAAACGGATCGACTATCGGCTGGAACGCAAAGCTGCAATCCGCCCCCTTCGCGACCACCTCAGGCTGCGCCGACAGGCGCGTTTCTTCGCGAACGAAATCCCAGGAATCCGCCGGAGGCAGTTCAAAATAGTTCGCTTTTTCCGTGGCCTCGACAAAGGTGCGGAAAAACTGCAGCGGGCGATCGTTATACGTCAGCTGATAGCGTGTCGTTCCCCTGTTAAGCACCTGCTGCAGCACCTCGTCCCTGTCGAAGTGGCGTAAATCAAAAAGCTCCATACCCACGTTGCCAAAGCGTCGGACAGGTCCGTGATCGCGCATCAGCTCCACCACATTATGGTGGCGCGGGTCGCTGCAGATCTGCTCATAGATGGCAGAGACGTGCTCCACTGGCCCTTCAAGCAGCTGAAAAAAATGTGTGCCGTTAAACAGTAGGATCCCCGTAACGTTGGATCGCCGATTTTTACTATTTGCAGCAGCGACCATTGCTTCCAGCGCTTTCACTGGAACGTCCTCGCAGATATGACTGCGGTAAATGATGGTTGTGAGCATGCGATTCCTGGGGTTAGGGTTTTGGCCACAAATAAGGTGGATAAGGATCATTTATAGCACATTAATTGCCTGACAAATAATTTACATCTCAATGATTTACGGCAGTTAGTGATACTTTTTTCCGAGCTGTACAACTTACCAGCGCCAGACCTTTTTGTACAATATATCCTGTAACATTACCGGCTCATGACAAGATCATAAGACAATGAAAATAAAGCAATTTATAAAATATATCATAAAAATATTAAAAAACTGTACATTTTCAGTGTACAGATTTAGGAATTATGTATACCTTAATTGTAACGTTAGTGATTACAAAATTTTACAGGAGCGAAACATGCAGCAGAAAGGTTACGCCACAGATTCCGCAGCAGCGATCGCACAGTACTTCGAAAAGGCCGCGCTGCCTACCCAGCAGGAGACGCTGGGTCAGGTGGTTGTCGAAATCCTCAGCGACGGGCGGAACCTGAATCGCAAATCGCTCTGTACCAAACTGCTCAGCCGCCTCGAAAGGGCCGATGGTCCGGAAGAGGAAGAGCATTACCACATGCTGCTTGGTCTGCTCTTCGAACGATAACGTGATGAATAGCAGTGACGCAGATCGACTGATCGACCAGCTTATCGGTGAAGCCGTTCTTTCTCTTTTGAAAGAGCGGGGGCCAGTGACAACCGAAGGATTGCTGCAGCGTCTGCGGGTAATGAAAGAGCATGAAAAGGATCCCCGGCGGCGGGAGACACTTGCGGTGGTGATTGCCGACATCGGCTCAAACAGCATCGCCTTTACACGTCGCAGAACCGCGCAAGGACGAACGAACAGAGAGGGACCTCTCAACGATAACAGAGACAATGTAGTGCCGTTATTTGGAAGTGGAAAACCGTCCGACCCCAAAAAAATACATTGACTGCAATTTAACAGCTACGGTGAGAACAAATGAGACAAAATATTCAGCTTCAACCCGAATACCATTCTGCTTTTTTAGACAGTGCGCTGTCGGAATATTTCCGTCACGCAGGCGATCGTTTTGCTGAAGAGTCCGCTGTTTTTTCTACTGCAGTACGCTGTGTTCTGGCCTCTGAAGGTCATCTGTCCAACAAAGCGATCATCCTCTGGCTCATTCAGACGCTTGAAGCCACCCACGACGTGGTTCAGGCGGATGTGATTCGTAAGACTCTGGAAATCGTGGTGGGTTACACGATGGACGATCTGTAAGCTTCTGCGCTCAACGCCCCCCTAACGTGTCATCGTCAAAACTGACGAACAGCCTGACGATGACACGCGCCTTTCCCGCTTAACACCCTGTAATACCCGCAAAGCCAACCTGGCACGGTTCCTGCTTACCTCTGCTTACGGGACTGGGTTTTCCAGTCAACTTTGCTTCATTTCTTAACAGGTCTGTTATTGATGAAAAAGATCGCCAGCGTCTGCCCCTACTGCGGTGCAGGCTGTAAATTAAACCTTGTCGTTGAAAATAACCGTATCATCCGTGCCGAAGCCGCAGAAGGCGTCACAAACCAGGGCACCCTGTGTCTGAAAGGCTTTTACGGCTGGGACTTCCTCAACGATACCCGTCTGCTCACCCCGCGCCTGACCCAGCCGATGATCCGCTACCATAAAGGCGAGGCATTCACTCCCGTTACCTGGGAAGAGGCTATCCGCTACACCGCCCACAGGCTCAGCAGCATTAAAGCGCAGCACGGGCCGCGGTCGATCATGACCACCGGATCCTCTCGCGGAACCGGCAATGAAACAAACTATGTAATGCAAAAATTTGCCCGTGCGGTGCTGAACACCAACAACGTGGACTGCTGCGCGCGCGTCTGTCACGGCCCTTCCGTGGCCGGTTTACAGGAAACGCTCGGCAACGGCGCAATGAGCAACTCAATCAGCGACATTGAAAACTCAAAATGCCTGCTGGTGTTTGGCTATAACTGCGCGGACTCCCACCCTATCGTCGCCCGCCGGGTGCTGAAAGCGCGGGAAAACGGCGCAAAAATTATCGTCTGCGATCCGCGGCGTATTGAAACGGCGCGCATCGCCGACCAGCATCTGCAGCTGAAAAACGGCAGCAACATGGCGCTGGTGAACGCCTTTGGCTACGTGCTGCTGGAAGAGGAGCTCTACGACAAAAGCTACGTGGCGCGCTTTACGGAGGGGCTTGAGGCCTATCGCCAGACGGTGAAAGACTATGCGCCGGAGAAGGTCGAGCATCTTACCGGCATTCCCGCCCGCGACGTTCGTCAGGCGATGCGTACCTTCGCGGCGGCCCCATCCGCCACCGTGATGTGGGGGATGGGCGTGACCCAGTTTGGTCAGGCTGTGGATGTGGTTAAAGGGCTTTCCAGCCTGGCGCTGCTGACCGGTAACCTTGGTCGCCCTGCCGTCGGCGTCGGGCCCGTGCGCGGTCAGAATAACGTCCAGGGTGCCTGCGACATGGGCGTTCTGCCGAATATGTTCCCCGGCTATCAGGATGTGACCGATCCGGCGGTCAGGCAGAAGTTCGCCGATGCCTGGGGGATTGACGTCAATAGCATGGACGATCGGGTCGGGACGCGCATTACCGAGGTGCCTCATCTGGCGCTGGAAGGCAAGGTCAAGGCCTACTACATCATGGGGGAAGATCCGCTTCAGACCGAAGCCGATCTCGGCCTCGTTCGCAGCGGTTTTGAGGCGCTCGACTTTGTCGTGGTTCAGGACATCTTTATGACCAAAACGGCAGAGGTGGCGGACGTTCTGCTCCCGGCCACCTCCTGGGGGGAACACGGCGGCGTCTTTACCTGTGCCGATCGCGGGTTCCAGCGTTTTGGCAAAGCCATTGAGGCCAGCGGCAACGTGAAGCGCGACTGGGAGATTATCAGCCTGCTCGCCACCGAGATGGGCTACCCGATGCATTATGACTCCAACCAGCAGATCTGGGATGAGATGCGCGAGCTGTGCCCTCTCTTCTACGGCGTGACGTATGAAAAAATGGGCGAGATGGGCCACGTGCAGTGGCCGTGCCCGACCCTGAATCATCCGGGAACGCCGTACCTGTACAAAGACAATCAGTTCGACACCCCAACCGGTAAAGGGCAGCTCTTTGCCGCGCCGTGGCGCGCGCCGGCGGAAACCCCGGATGCGGATTTCCCGCTGGTGCTCTGTACGGTACGCGAAGTGGGACACTACTCCTGCCGCTCGATGACCGGGAACTGCGCCGCGCTGCAGAGCCTGGCCGATGAGCCGGGCCGGGTGCAAATGCACCCTGCCGATGCGGAAAAACTGGGCATTACTGACGGACAGCTGGTCTGGGTACGTTCGCGTCGCGGCAAAGTGATTACCCGCGCCAGCATCAGCGAGCGTATTAACGCCGGGGCCGTCTACATGACCTATCAGTGGTGGATTGGCGCCTGCAACGAGCTGACCCAGGACAATCTCGATCCCATCTCCAAAACGCCGGAAACGAAGTACTGCGCGGTGCAGCTGGAGGCGATTGAGGACCAGCGCTGGGCGGAGGATTTTGCGGCGTCGGCGTATCAGTCCATGAAGTCGCGGCTGATTAGCGCGGTGAATGTCTAAAGAAAATGTCGGGTGGCGTCACTGCCACCCGGCAACCAAACGACGACAGTACCACCGTCTCCACCGCTCATCCGTCGTAACCGATCAGATGGTCACGCAATTTGTTCGGGTAGGCATTCTTTTCGACCATCCTGTGAATGAGCGCCATTAGCTCGTAATCACTGCGCAGATCGAATTTTTGCATCAGCAAATACTTATGCGTGAATACCGTTTTATCACTTGTCCTGAGCACATCCGCAATTTGCCCTACCGATAACCCTCTGTAAAAATTCACCGTGACGCGGATCTGCTGCGGCGAAAGTATCTTGTGCTGGCACTCAAAACAGCCTTTATGCTGCCAGCGATATCCCGGCAGCTGCGTACGGTACCAGGCAATGAAGAGCATCTCGCTAACCTGACCAAGCGGGGCGCGGCGGGAGATGAACATCATATCCTGAAAACAGGATGAAAATGCGGAAAAACGCCGCTCATCGTCCACCAGCCCAATCACAATCCCTTTTTTTCGCGCTTTCAATTCGGGAATACAGGTCAGCGTTTCCCCAGGGCATAAAGCGAGAATAATAATATCGGCGGCACTGACGCTGTCATAAGTAAGCTCATTATCAAAATGAATTTGATGCCTGAAATTATGCAGGAAGAAATCCACAAGAAAATATTGCAGGCCATTTTTAAAAAAAGAATCCGGTTCTTTAATCAGAATATTCAACATAACAATTACCGACATCTGCATATTAATAAGGACAACTAACGCGCGTGTCGATCAGTTGTATTGCATCGTCATGACCACAACGGCACTGATGCTCCCCGGCGTCGCACCGCCGGGAATAGATTTGACTGATGCCTGCATGGCCATCGTCGCGGTTCTGTCTGCTGCAATGCTCTGCGTAATGCTTGTCCCCGTGCCTTTTAACGCACCGGTTGCAGCCTCGCTCATCGCAATCGCGACGTTCGTGGCCGAACCGCTGTTCATGTAGTAATCCGCTCCCGCGACGGGATCGGGGTTACCGGTAAAGGAGACCATAACGCTGCGCGTGCCTGCCGGACACTGGGTAAACAGCAGGCTAAAAGGCACAGGATCGGATGTCGACCCCGGCGTGGCCATATTGGATGCCTGAATATTGCCGAGATTAATATCCAGAGTGTTATTCCCACCGTTAAAGATACAGGGGGAGGCAACAATATTTCCGGTAACGCTGACGTTGACACTATCTGCGGCAATAACATTGCCACTTATTACTGCCGCGATGAATGCTGCCGTGCGCATTATATTCATCGTCATCCCCTTTACTGGTATGTCAAATTTAAGGTCGCTGAAGCATTTGCAGTGCCAGGTTCAACCGTCGTTTGCGTCTGGTAATAACGCGCTGTTAATGGAAACGCCTGCTGCCCGCCCGTGGCGACGTTTAGCGGTAGACGCGTATTCAACGTGATGGGGGTACCGTTGTAGAGCAACTGAACGCCAACCCCTTTCGCCGTGCCGGTATTACCCTGCCCCGTCAGCGCGAGGACGCTCGTTGTGGCCACATCAGGGTTTTGAATACCGCTGAGCGAAATGTTGACGTTTGCGCCCGGATCGCAGTTCAGTCCGAGATTCTGCGTATTCTGAGCGCCTGCGGGCGTGGTTCCGACCGTTGACCCAAACGTCGCGGCAGAAATATCGCCGATGGGAAACGTCAGCTGCGGTGTTGTAATGCTGCAGGCCAGCACGTTGATGGTTCCGTCCAGCAGCGTCGTCGTCAGGCCATCACGATAAACGCCGTCACTGTCCTGCAGCATCACCACGCCCAGCACGCCCGGCGTCAGTGAACCCGACGCGACCGGTCCGGTAACGATGAGCTCTATTTTACCGCCCCACCATTCGACATAGCTTGCCTGTGCAGTATAAGAAAAGGTATTGGTCGGGTTTTCAAAATAATTACCCGATGAAAAGCGCACGCCTATACCGTTTAAATTGGTGTTATAAACATGATTACCGTAAGTACTCGGTGTCGCATTCAGATACCGCATGCTAAAACCCAGCATTAACGGGTTGGTACATCCCGTTAAATAGGAACCGGTTAACGTCGCGTTTCGCGAAAATAATACGGTACCCACGGCGACATCGCGTTGGACCGTAATTGTGCCAATGGACAAGGTTGATTCCTGCGGCGTAATCGTCGTGCAGGTTCCTGCATGAGCACTGCTCCAGCCTGCTGCGACACACAGCAGGAATATGATGTTAATTAAGCGCATTTTAAAAACCCTAAAGACAATTGACGTTAATTTCGGTAATTCCGCCAGCAGAAGGCTGCGGGGAAAGCACGTACGGTGCGCGGCATTGCCGATCGCTATCCGCTCCCCACGAGACGAAGACGGTTCCCTGTGCGTCCAGACCGGTGAGATAAGCCTGGCCTCTATCGCCAACAATAACGCTGCTGCCGTCGGCGCCCTTCAGGCTTGCCGTCGCGCCAAAGGGAACATACTGGCCGTTATGCAGTAAATTAAATAACGCCCGCCGCCCCACCTTCGCCTTATAGTCGGCCAGAACGATCGCGCCGCGCGTCGGCGTCACCGCCCGGGTATTGATATCCAGCTCAACATCATCCGGCAGGCTTTCCGGGGCAAGGGTGATGTCATTTTTACGGTATACGGAGAGATTGCTGACCACCGTATATCCGCGGTAATCCGTTCTGACGCCCGGCTGATTGCGGATATCGACGCCGCGCGCGCCCGGCGCGCTAATCAGAACGTTGGTCTCACCCAGAGGCTGCGAAAGCGTTAGCCCCTCTCTGTGAGCGAGAATGCCCCCCTGTAAGCCATAGTTAAGCCGCTCGCTGTTTTTGTCGTAGCTGTAGCCCGCCGTCGCTTCGCCGTAGGTCCCCTTATAATCGCCATTCATATTGCCCGTGTAGCCGACGCCGTCCGACCCGTATCCCTGCTGCACGTTCCAGTTCAGGGCGTGGTTTTCCAGCGCCACGCCGTTCAGGCCGACGTTCTGCGTGGTGCCGTTATTCCTGCTGGCGCTCACGCCATAGTTAGCCCAGGTCTGCGGCAAAAATTTATCGAGAGGAATGCTGACGTTAAAGGCCAGCAGCCGATCGTTGTCGCACCGTTTATTGTCATCGTATGAACCCGCGCTGCCGTTTTTACTGTAGGTCCAGGTGAGTCCGTAACTGATGTTGCGCCAGTAGTTGTTGTAACCCAGGCTGTATGACGCCATTGTTTTACCCGAATTCCAGTAGTCTTCGCGGGCCGCGATCAGCGTCAGCGAGCCAAGGTTGCCGCCCAGCGTCTGGCTCATCGTCAGCTCTGCCCGGTTGCGACGTCGGTCCTGAAGCGCGGAGCTGTCACCGTACGAATCAAGGATCTCCTGCATGCCGTAGTAGCCGCTGGTCGAGTAGCGGTAGCCCGCAATCGAAAATTGGGTTCCGGTACCCACAAAGTTCTTGCTGTATCGCGCCCGCCAGGACTGGCCGTTGGATTTCTCACCACCCTGTGGGGTGGACCAGGCCTGGGTCATGTCCGCCGAAATCGCGCCGAAATCCCCCATGTTTTTCCCGATGCCGGTGGCGATGGACTGATATTTGCTCGACTCCTGCAGTCCGCCATAGAGCGTGAGGCCATACGGCAAACCATAAATCCCGGTAATTTGCCCAAACGGGGTCTTATCAACGCTGCTGCTATAGGAACGATACTGCCCTCCGGTCACCGCATATTTCAGGTGTCCTTCACGCTGCAAAACCGGTAGTGAGGCATAAGGCAGGGTGAAATGCTGCTCGCTGCCGTCAGCTTCCTTAACGGTGACGTCCAGATCCCCGGCGCCCCCCGTGGGGTACATATCGGTAATCTCAAATGCGCCGGGCGCCACATAGCTCTGATAAATCTGGTAGCCATTCTGGCGAACAATCACCTGCGCATTGGTACGCGCGATACCCCGTACAACGGGCGCATAGCCTTTGAGCGAATCCGGGAGCATGTCGTCATCTGAAGCGAGCTGTCCGCCGCGAAACGGCATGCTGTCGAACACGTCGGCCGGCGCGGAGCTATCCCCCAGGGTGAGCTGCGCCTTGAGCGGAATAATGGCCCGCTGCGCATAGGTGTAGACGGTATCCCATTTGTCCTGACCGCTCTCATCCCGCGACCAGGTGGTGTAATTTCGCAGCCGCCACGGCCCAACGTTGATACCCGGGCGCAGGTTGGCATATTGACTGTTGGTGTTTTTACTCTCGTTCTGTTTCGCCCAGGTGTTTGCGCCACTCAGGCTATAGTTGAGCATCGCGGCGGCGATCCCCTCATCCCACAGATCTGGTGGTACATACCCTCTGGCAGGCAGGTCGATCGCGGCCTGAGGAATGCTGACAACCAGCCGCTGCGCGCTAAACTGAAAATCCGTGCTGGCGTGGGGGATCGCCTCCAGGTTAACGCAGGTTGCGTTTTCAACAGCCAGGTTGGGAAACAGTGCCGTTTTGACGCCCCATTTTTTTAGCTGTGCAATGCTCAGGCAAGGCTGCAGGCTGTCGTTTTCCTTCCCGTTTTGTCCGGCAACAAAATCAATATCGCTGGTCTCAATAAGCTGGTCGTCAAGAATGATATCAACATGGTATTTCCCTTGTGCCTGCGAACCTGATTCAAACGCAGATAAATCGGCTTTACCCATTCCCGGATTATCCAGCTCTACCAGCTCGGCGTTAAAAGAATCACTGGCGTTAACCGCGGGCACTGCATTAGCCAGCGCAAAGGCGATACATATCGCCAGCCGCGCGGGTTGCATTTTTTTATTTTTCGTTGCCATCATCATAAACCTGACTCGATATTGAGGATGCTGCTTTCTTCAGAAATTAAAAGCTGGCCTGATGCGTTATTCCCGGACTGCCGTAATCATTGATCACTTTAAATATAATCTGATTGCCAGCGGCACCCGGCGGCAAGCCAAATATGGCCACTTTGCCAGGTTCCACCCAGGTGACCTCCTCCAGCTTTTTACCGCCAACGCTTATTTCATTAAAGTTAATGACGTACGGCGTGGGATTAGTCACCTGAATTTTATTTCCGCTCCGCGACCAGGTTAATTTACTCGCCTGTTCTTCAGGCGTTGACGCGTTCAGACCTGCCGGACGATAAATGAGCTTAATGCGGGTTTTAACGGCAATTTGCAATGCGTTTGCCTGCTTCGTGGCTGACGGTATCGCTTTAATATTTAACCAGAACAGGCTCTCTTTATCCTGCGGTAGCGATCCAGAGAATAAAATACGCTCAATATTTTGCTGGCCACCGTTCAGCCTGTACAGGGGGGGCGTGACGATAAATGGCGCTTTATTAGCATTACCCTCTGGCATGTCGACCCAGGACTGAATTAAATAAGGGGCTGCATCCACATTATTTACGCTAATGGACGCCTCTTTTTTCCCGCCATCAAAAATTACGCGGGTACCGCCAATCACGACCCCGGCATACGCTTGTGACAGCGACGCAGTCATCACCGCCGCGCTCAGCAGGGTTTTGCTAATAACATTCATTTCAAACCTCTTAAAACAAGGGGGCAATAAATGCCCCCGCGCAGCGCCTCTCGACGCTGGTTCTTGTTATGCTTTATGACTAGTTATAAACAACGGAGAAGTTAGCAACGGAGTTGGCAGGACCGGCGGTCACCGCTGCCGCAGTTGAAATATACTGCGCGTAGAAATTCAGCGTATTGTCAGCGGTGCTGCTCAGCGAATAGCTATAATTGTTGCTGCCGTGCAGCGGCAGATCGGCTTTATCCGCGGTCATCAAATTGATGGCAACACCGGTGGCCGCACCGGCAACGGAGGTATCAATGGCCAGCAGGTCAGCGTTGGTCAGATCTGGCGTACCGTCAAAACGAACTTTGGCACTGGTGACGGTAACCGGGCAGTTTTTCAGAATAATATCGAAGCGCGTTGCGGCCGTTCTGGAGCCCGTCGTCGTGAATTCTGTTTTATAATAATCACCTAATACAACCACCTGGTTTTGAGAGGCAACTGCCACATCACAGGCTGAATCCAGGATGTTTCCATTAAAGTTAACGGTTCCTGCAGCAGCGAAAGCATTGCCCACCATTAAGGCAGAACCTGTCGCAACCATCGCTAAAATAATGTTCTTCTTCATAATCTTCATTTTCCTGTTTACGGGATAACTTTATTTATTATTGAAATTCATGCAGCAGAAAGCCGATAAAAGAATCGCTATACATTCTTTTATTTTTCGATAAATGACTTAAGGACTTTCTGACTGGCTGATTAAAATTTATATAATGATTTTAATGAATACAACTTTTTGCTGGTCTAGCTGTAGACCCTGATTTAACGTAAATTCAACATTTATTTCAGGATAGGCTTACGCCTTATTCCCCTGGTCTATTAGTAGACTTGAGCGTCTTTCTGTTTTCATTCAACACGTTAGATATCAGGCGCTCAGCGGTCTACTTTTGGACCTTGCCAAAACATTCCCTGACCTCTTCATTTTTAAGATAATTCTCTGCGCAGATCAAAAAACGATCGAACCCGTAGTCGCTGTGAGGTATCTTATGAATACGCGTTTAACCACGCCATTAAATAGCCACGAATCAACCGTTCTTGGTTTAAAACCGTTTATCCATATCGATACCCTGATTAAATCAGTGCTGCCTGCTGCGAACAGACTGGTCATCTGTCGGGGAGAAACCGTACATTATTATAAAGATGATGTTCGCCAGTGTTTTTTACTTCTCCAGGGAAGCGTAGCGCTTCATCGTCGCGGCGACGGTATTGTATTAAACTCTGAGTCAGCGCCGTTTATTCTGGGCGTCAGCAGTCAATTTTCTTCGGAGCATCTCTACGTCAGGGCTCTGGAGACGGCAGAAATTGCCCGCGTGTCGCTGGAGACCTTTAATCAGATTGTTTCACAGCAGGATTTATGGGAGCACTTTTCAAAGCTGCTGATTTATACGGCCTCACGCGTGTATGAGCATTGCGCGCAAATATCGCAAATGTCTGCCTACGACATTATTCGCTTCCAGCTTGTTGAGCTCATGCAGGAGCCCGATGCCATACGGAAAAATACGACGGCGGCCGCGTACATAAAAAGCCGGACGTATCTTTCACGCAGTGGAATTATGCGTATTCTGGCAGAGCTACGGACCGGGAAGTACATCACCATGGAGCGTGGGGTGCTGCTTGACATTCACCATCTGCCGCGAAAATATTGACAGCCAGCGTGCCTGTAGCAGGGAGAAGCGCTATAATTAGCCAGGTTATTTTTAAGGTTGTCGGCTACCATGTCCCTTCCAGAAAAGTCTCAACGGGGTTCCCCCTACGCGCAAGAGCTTATTTCACACCTGTTGCCTGATTGCACAACGCGACGCGCCGCCCGCGGCGAGCGGCTGGACCTGCAGGTCAACGGTCAGGGCATGTGCTATTTAATTCTTGAAGGCACCGTCGCCGTTTACAGAAGAAGCGATGACATGATGCTGTCTACGGCCCGCAGCCCCGCGGTGTTCGGCCTCGCTAACCTCACCGATATCTATTTCAATGATTATATTAAGACCGTCAGCCCTTGCCTGATAGGAACGCTCACCGCCGAACGGGTGAATGCCATTATTCAAGAGAAGGCGCTGTGGGGACTGCTTTCTAAACAGCTCATGTTTGTGTACAGCCGTCTTTATAACAACGTGATGCCGCAGGGCGCGCCGACGGCGTATGAGATGATTCGCCAGCAGCTGGTCAAGCTGATGGAGGAAGATGAGAGCTATCGGCTCAGCGTGACGGCGGAAAGGTATATCAGGGAGAAAACCCAGCTCTCCCGCAGCGGCGTGATGCGCATTCTGGCGGATTTAAAAACCGGCGGATTCATCGAAATGGAAGAAGGCAGGCTCATTAAAATCAATAAACTCCCCGCTAAATACTGAATTTCAGACACAAAAAAGGCCGCACTCGCGGCCCTTTTATTCTCATGTACTCAATGGACGTGAACGCCCAACCGCCAGGCAAAGTAGATCTCTTCTTTCAGTTCATTCGAAGAGAGCGCCAGCAAATCTGTAAATTCCAGCTCAAGCTGTTTCAGCTTTTTCAGGTACTGCGCCGGAGACAGGTTGCTCTTATCGCGACGTAAATATTCAATTGCCAGCTGTGTTGGGGTTATTTCAGTATCCATGATGTCCTCGCTTATGTACAAAACCTGACCAGTATATCACAACGCGCTGGCTAGTTTTTGACCAAAGGCAAAACATCTGAAAACTTTACACAACCGCCGTGGTCAGCCGCGACGAGCAGCACAGGCGATCCTGCTCATCGAGAATATCTATTTGCCACACCTGATGGCGGCTTCCGGCGTGCAGCGCGCGGCAAATACCGCGCACGCGCCCGCTGCGCACCGAGCGAATGTGGTTAGCATTCACCTCGAGCCCGACAACCTTCTGCTCCCCTTCGGTACAGAGATACCCCGCCACCGAGCCCAGCGTTTCGGCCAGCACGACGGACGCTCCGCCGTGCAATAAACCAAACGGCTGGTGGGTGCGACTGTCGACGGGCATGGTGGCCTCAATCTCATCGTCGCCAATGCGGATGAACTGGATATCCAGCAGCCCCACCATATTCCCCTCGCCCATGGCGTTCAGCGCCTGCAGCGTCACGGCACGTTTCCAGATCATCCAATTATCTCCAGTAAAGCCTGCAATGGGTGACGTACGCCGTTACCCTCTACCCGTTTTACCTGGCTGCGGCAGGAGTAGCCCGTCGCCAGGCAGCGGTTTCGCGGCAAACGCTGCATCGCCTGATGCCAGGACAACTCATAGATGCCGAGCGAGTTGGCGTGGTTTTTCACTTCGTGTCCGTAGGTTCCGGCCATCCCGCAGCAGCCGACGTTGACGCTCTCCAGCTTCGCACCAAAGCGGGCAAAGACAGACGCCCACTGCGCGGGGGCACCCGGCAGTGCGGTCACTTCCGTGCAGTGACCGAACAGATACCATGGCTCACCGCTGACATCCTGAACAGCCTTACCTTCCAGCGCCATCGGCAGCCACTCGTGCACCAGCATCACGTTGAAATCGCCGCGCTTATCGCCCAGCGTCTGCTTGTATTCATCACGATAGCAAAGCACCAGCGCCGGATCGACGCCGACCATCGGTATCCCGAGCTTCGCCACGCGATTCAGGAAGTCAGACGTTTTCTGCGCGGTCTTCGCAAAGCGGTTCAGGAAACCTTTAATGTGCTGCGCCTTGCCGTTCGGAGAGAACGGCAGCACAACCGGCTGGTAGCCCACTTTCTCCGCCAGACGGACGAAATCGGCCACCACCTGCGCATCGTAGTAGCTGGTGAACGGATCCTGCACCACCAGCACTACATTGGCTTTTTGCTCCGGAGCAAGCGCCTCCAGCTGTTCCAGGGTCATGTTTGCCGAACGGTGGCCAACAAGCTGGCGCTGCAGAGACGGGACCGACAGCAGCGGCAGATCGACCATGCCGATGTGTTTTTCGGAGAGCTTGCGCACCAGCGGCTGGTTGATAAAGAAGTTGAAGGTTTTTGGCGCACGCGCCATCAGCGGCGCGTAGCTTTCCACCGTCGCCACCAGATGGTCGCGCACCGGGCGGAGGTATCGGGTGTGATAAAGCTGCAGGAAACGCGAGCGGAATTCCGGCACGTCGATTTTAATCGGGCACTGGGTGGAGCAGGCTTTGCAGGCCAGACAGCCGGACATCGCCTCTTTCACCTCATGGGAGAAATCATACTCGCCCTTGTTGGCATGCCAGCTGTTGCGGGTGCGCTCAATCAGCGAGCGCAGGCTGGCCCGTTTTTCCGGCAGCTCCTGCTCCAGCTTGAGCGGATCCACCCCGCGGTCGGCCAGCAGACGCAGCCACTCGCGCACCAGCGTCGCCCGCCCTTTCGGCGAGTGGATACGGTTGCTGGTGATTTTCATCGACGGGCACATCGGGCTTTTCACATCAAAGTTAAAGCACAGGCCGTTACCGTTGCACTCCATCGCACCGCGCCAGGACGAGCGCACCGCAATCGGGATCTGCCTGTCGTACGTGCCGCGCTTGACGGCATCCACCTGCAGCATCGGGGCATCAACACCCTCAGGTGGGCAGATTTTACCCGGGTTGAGGCGGTTATGCGGATCGAAAGCCGCTTTCACCTTACGCAACTCCGCGTAGAGCTGTTTCCCGAAGAATGCCGGGCTGTACTCCGCGCGGAACCCTTTCCCGTGCTCTCCCCACAGCAGACCGCCGTATTTGGCGGTTAAGGCCACCACGTCGTCGGAGATCTGCTTCATCAGGATCTCCTGCTGCGGGTCACACATATCCAGCGCCGGACGCACGTGCAGTACCCCGGCGTCGACGTGGCCGAACATGCCGTAGCTCAGGCCGTGGCTGTCCAGCAGGGCGCGGAACTCAACGATATAATCCGCCAGATGCTCAGGCGGCACGCAGGTATCTTCGGCAAAGGGAATGGGCTTCGCCGCCCCTTTCGCATTGCCGAGCAGGCCCACGGCTTTTTTACGCATCCCATAGATACGTTCAATCCCGGCCAGATCGTTACAGAGCTGCCAGCCGATCACGCCACCTTCGCCCTGCGTAATTAGCTCATCCAGCCGCTGGCAGAGCGTGGTGACCTGGCGCTCAATCAGCTCCGCATCATCGCCGGCAAATTCCACGATGTTGAGACCGAGCATCTCTTTATCCGGCACGTCGGTAATGAGGTCACTCACGGAGTGCCAGACAATATCTTCCCGGGCCAGGTTGAGCACCTTAGAGTCGACGGTCTCCACCGACAGCGCCTGCGCTTTCACCATAAACGGCGCATTGCGCAGCGCGGAGTCGAAGGAGTCATATTTGACGTTCACCAGACGGCGCACTTTCGGCAACCGGGTAATATCCAGCCGCGCTTCGGTAATAAACGCCAGCGTCCCTTCGGAGCCGGTCAGCACGCGGGTTAAATCAAACTGGGTCAGGTCGTCGTTAAAGACGTGGCGCAGATCGTACCCGGTCAGGAAGCGGTTCAGTTTGGGGAATTTATCGAGAATAAGCTGGCGGTTGTCGCGGCAGCGTTCCAGCACGGTGCGATAGATGCGCCCGCTGGCGGTGTTATCTTTGCCCAGCGTTTCCGCCAGTTCGACCGGCATCGGCTGGGTATCGAGGATATCGCCGCCCAGCAGCACCGCGCGCACGCCCAGCACGTGATCGGAGGTTTTACCGTAAACCAGCGAGCCCTGCCCGGAGGCATCCGTGTTAATCATCCCGCCAAGAGTCGCGCGGTTGCTGGTGGAGAGCTCAGGGGCAAAAAAGTAGCCGTACGGCTTGAGATACTGATTAAGCTGATCTTTGATGACGCCCGCTTCGACCCGCACCCATCCCTCTTCCGGGTTGATCTCAATGATGCGGTTCATATAGCGCGACATATCAACAATGATGCCCTGGTTCAGCGCCTGACCATTGGTCCCGGTGCCGCCACCGCGCGGCGTAAAGACCAGCGAGGCAAACCGCTCCTGTGTGGCCAGCCGGGCGATAAGCGCGACGTCAGCCGTTGAACGAGGGAAAACGACGGCATCGGGAAGAAGCTGGTAGATACTGTTATCGGTCGCCATCGTCAGCCTGTCGGCATAGTTCGTGGCGGTATCACCTGTAAAACCCTGTTGCTCCAGTGCTTGCAAAAAATTAAGCACCAGCTGAACGACGCCAGGTGCCTGAGAAATCTGTGGGATCATAACTGTCGACCCTAATTAGAGTTGTATATACACGTCATCCTTCGAGCTGCCTCTGCGTTGGCTGCGTCTGCTCACCCCAGTCACTTACTTGAGTAAGCTCCTGGGGATTCTCAGACTTGCCGCCTTGATGCAACTCGAATGATTTTGTGTATAAAATCGTTTGCGTTGTGTCTGGAAAGTTTTATCACATTTTTTTCTTATAATCTCTGCTGAATTACAGGCAAAATCCGCCTGTCAAAAACCGCTGAGATCATTAATGATTAAAGATACGCGGTTTTCCGTTCCCGCCAGTCGTACTGGCGTTCTTTTAAGGAAAGTTTCATTTATGGTCAATCTTCGCCAGCCCAGGGATGTTGCGCAAATTTTGCTGTCGGTGCTGTTTCTGGCCCTCATGATTATTGCGTGTCTGTGGATTGTTCAACCCTTTATTCTCGGCTTTGCGTGGGCTGCGACCGTTGTCGTCGCCACGTGGCCTTTGCTGCTGCGCTTGCAGAAGCTGCTGTTTGGCCGTCGCGGGTTAGCCGTGCTGGTCATGACGCTCCTGCTGTTCCTGCTGTTTATTATTCCTATTGCCCTGCTGGTGAATAGCCTGGTGGATTCCAGTGGCCCGGTTATTCGCGCCATTAGCAGCGGCGACCTGACGCTGCCGGATCTCGCCTGGCTGAACAGCATTCCGCTGGTGGGCGCCAAACTCTACAGCGGCTGGCATAGCCTGCTGGAGATGGGCGGCAGCGCGCTGATGGCAAAAGTCCGCCCGTACATTGGCACCACCACCACCTGGTTTGTCGGTCAGGCGGCGCATATCGGCCGCTTTATGATGCACTGTACCCTGATGCTGCTCTTCAGCGCCCTGCTCTACTGGCGCGGTGAGCAGGTGGCTTTAGGCGTTCGTCACTTTGCCACCCGCCTGGCGGGCAAACGCGGTGACGCTGCGGTACTGCTGGCTGCGCAGGCCGTGCGCGCGGTTGCGCTGGGCGTGGTGGTCACCGCGCTGGTGCAGGCGGTGCTGGGCGGTATCGGCCTGGCGATTTCCGGCGTGCCGTACGCCACCGTGTTCACCGTTGTCATGCTGATGACCTGTCTTGCGCAACTGGGACCGCTGCTGGTGCTGGTACCCTGCATTATCTGGCTCTACTGGACGGGTGATACCACATGGGGAACGGTGCTGCTGGTCTGGAGCTGCGTGGTCGGCACCATGGATAACGTCATTCGCCCGATCCTCATCCGCATGGGCGCAGACCTGCCTCTGATTCTGATCCTCTCCGGAGTCATTGGCGGTCTGATTGCCTTTGGCATGATTGGCCTGTTTATCGGCCCGGTGCTGCTCGCCGTCACCTGGCGTCTGTTCTCTGCCTGGGTGCATGAAATTCCGCCGCCGGGAACTGACCCGGACGTGATTTTGAGCGAACTGGAAGAGCTGGAAGAGAAAAACACGCATTAAGTTTTTTTGCCGGGTGGCGCTAACGCTTACCCGGCCTACATTCCCCCTCACAATACTTTAACGCTGCTAAAGTATTTATTCGTTACTCACTGGTCAGACCCGCCCTTTCAGCAGTAAGTCTGCTATTAACCTCAAGAAATCTTTACGTCTCTTAAACTATTGAGACGAATCCGATCGACGCTAAATAACTCAATGCCTACTATTAGCACACGGTTATAAATCAACACCTTGATTTATAAGCATGGAAATCCCCTGAGTGAAACAACGAATTGCTGTGTGTAGTCTTTGCCCATCTCCCACGATGGGCTTTTTTTTATCCTGACTACGCGCGCTTAACCTCACAGGCACTGAGCATCCGCCACTCAGCAGGCAGCACCCGCGTTTCCCCTGTCACATTGACCGTCACCGCCTGGCGGATATCCGCCGACGATGCGCCAACCTGCAGTTCAAACTCGCCCGGCTCAACGATGCGTTTCCCGTCGCGACGGGTAAAGTTGAACATCTCAACCGGCAGCGTAAAGGCGAGCGTGGCGGTTTCGCCAGGCGAGAGCGTGACGCGCTGGAAGGCCTTCAGCTCCTGAAGCGGCCGCACCTGCGTGGCGACCTTATCCCTGACGTAAACCTGCACCACCTCGCTGCCGCTGCGCTCTCCGGTATTGGTGATATCCACGCTCAGCGTCACCTCGCCGTCGACCGGCACGCTGAATGCCGCCACTTTTGCCGCTCCCCAGCTAAACTGCGTCCAGCCGAGGCCGAAGCCAAACGGGTAACGCGAACCGAAGTGGAACGCAAACGGCGTACCGCCGCTTTTGAGCTTGTGATTGTAGTAATACGGCATTGCCCCGGCGCTTTTCGGCACGCTCACCACCAGACGGCCCTGCGGCTCCGCCCGCCCCGTCAGCACGTCCGCAATCGCCCAGCCCCCTTCCTGGCCCGGCGCCCACGCCATCATCAGCGCCGCGACCTTGTCCTCCAGCCCCTGGAGGTTGTATGGACGCCCCCCGGTCATGACCACAATCACCGGTTTATCGGTGGCGACCAGCGCTTCCAGCAGCTGTTGCTGCACGCCCGGCAGGTTCAGGGAATCGGTATCGGAACCTTCCCCCACGGTGCCGCTCTGGAACAGCCCGGCGAGATCGCCCACGCAGGCCACCACCACGTCACTCTCCTGCGCGGCGTTTACCGCCTCGGGGATGAGTGCGGTGCTCAGTGAAACCGGCGACTGCTGCATCGGTTTACCGCCGCTGTCGCCAGGGAAAACCGGCGCGCCCGCCATCCGTTTTTCGATGATGTGGCACCCTTTGGCATAGCGGACGTTCGATGCACCGAGATACTGCTCCAGCGCCGCGCGCGGGGTCGTGACCTGCGAGGTCTCTTCCACCATATCGCTGATGATCAGGTGAACCGGGAAGCTGTAGCCGCTCAGTAACGCCAGCGGATCGTCTGCCGTCGGCCCCACTACCGCCACGCGGGGTTTGCCGCCGAGCGGTAAAATGCCGTTATTTTCCAGCAGAGTGAGCGATTTCGTCGCCACCTCCCGCGCGGCCTGGCGGGTCATGTCGTTTTGCAGATCGATACCGTTTTCATCCGCGTACGGTTTTTCAAACAGCCCCAGACGGAATTTTTCGGTCAGCACGCGCGCCACGATCTCATCCACTTTCGCCATAGAGATCAGCCCGCGCGCTACCGTTTCCGCCAGATGCCGCGCGCAGTCGTCTTTCGGCAGCTCAACGTCCAGCCCGGCGTTAAACGCCAGCGCGGCAGATTCGGCCGCGTCGTGGGAAATGCCGTGGTGCTGGTGCAGCAGGCTGACGCCGCCGTAATCCGCCACAATAATACCGTCGAATCCCCACTGTTCGCGCAGGACGGTGGTCAGCAGGAAGCTGTCGCTGTGCCCCGGTTGGTTATCAATATCGTGATAGGCTGGCATCACCGAACCGGCGTTTGCCAGCTTGACCGCCATTTCAAACGGCAGCAGGAAGGTGTCGTTCAGCTCGCTGAACCCCAGGTGTACCGGCGCATGGTTGCGTGCCCCTTCGCTGAACGAGTGCCCCACGTAATGTTTTAGGGTTGCCAGCAGGTCGCGTTTATCGCCCTGTAAGCCCTTCACGTAGGCGGTCGCCATCACCCCCACCAGCCAGGGATCTTCTCCGAAGGTCTCTTCGGTTCGCCCCCATCGCACGTCGCGGGACACGTCAAGCACCGGCGCAAGCCCCTGCTGGCAGCCAACGGAGCGCGCCTCTTTGCCAATCTGCTCTGCCGCCCGCTGCACAAGCTCCGGATCCCAGGTCGAACCGTAGTTCAATGACGACGGAAACAGGGTGGCGTCTTTGCACAGCAGCCCCACCAGACACTCTTCATGGAACAGCGCCGGAATGCCAAGACGCGTCTCTTCCATCATCATCCGCTGCAGGCGGTTCGCGGCGCGCACGCCGGTTTTCGCGTCAACGATGTGGGTGCCCAGCGGACGCGTGATCTGCCCGACGCCCAGCTTCAGCCGTTCACTAAGCGACGCCTGCTCGCTCACGCCGGCGAATTCGTCGCTGAGGTCGCTGCGCTCGCGATGGTTACCGTTTTCATCGAGGATCAGCCAGTACGCGTGCATCTGGGCGAACTTCTCTTCCGGGGTCATGCGCGCCAGTAAATCGGCGACGCGCTCGTGCACGGGACGTCCCGCGTCCTTATAGATAGCTGTCATGTTTTACTCCTGTAGTGCGGAAGGGGTTGCCGGGCTGAGCTGCCCCGCTTCGGGTCTGACTTCACGCTTGCTGGCCAGCTCCTGGGCAATGGAATCCACCAGCCGGCTGTTGAGCTTGTAGATAGCAAGCAGCGCGACCATGCAGAGGAACAGCGCGCAAGGGATAAGGGTGAACAGCGCGTTGATGGTCGAAAGAACGCCTGGCGCCTGGGTTGCCTGACCGGGGGCGTAATCCACCATGCCAAGCACCCAGCCGACGACCGCCCCGCCCAGCGCCAGGCCAAACTTGATGGCAAACAGCGCGGTTGAGAAGACCAGCCCGTCCAGGCGGCGGCCGCTGCGGTGCTCTTCGTAGTCGACCACATCGGAGAACATGGTCCACTGCAGCGGCGTGGTGAGGTTTTGAATAAAGCTAAAGACGATGTTAAGGCCAAAGATGAGCCACACCTGTGAAGGCGGCAGGAAGAAAATCAGCGCGCCGAAAATCACGAAGGAAATAATGGTCCACTGATAGGCGCGTACGCGGTCAAATTTCCCCAGCAGCCGTTCAGATAATAATGCGCCGATTAAGGAGGCCACCATGCCGGAAACAATAAAGGCAAAAACCAGATCCGGGCGCAACAGCACATAGTTCACGTAATACATGGTGGCGGAACCGCGCGTCACCACCGCCGTTAACAGCAAAATATTAAACAGGAACACAATACGCCACTGGCTGTTCCCGGCCAGCAGTTTTAAATCGGTGAGCATGGAGCCGGAAGTATCATTGCGCGGAGAATAACGCTCGCGGGTCATCAGGAAACAGCAGAAGAACAGCACAATTCCCAGCAGCCCCATCAGGCTCATGGCATAGAAATAGCCTTTCTGCACGTTGCCCTGGCCTAACAATGAGACCAGCGGCAGGGCGATAACCGTCACAATCAACCCGCCGATAAACGACAGGCCAAAGCGCCACGACTGCAGAGAGTGACGCTCGCGCGGGTCCAGCGTCAGCGCGCCGGGCATGGCGCAGTAAGGGACGTTAATCGCCGAATAGATAAGGCTAAGAATGGCGTAGGTCACGCAGGCATAGACGATTTTCCCGGTCGGCCCGACGTCCGGCACGTAGAAGGTGATAAGACAGCTCACGCCAAACGGAATGGCAAACCACAGCAGCCAGGGACGGAAACGTCCGTGACGCGTCCGGGTGCGATCGACCAGTGCGCCAATGCACGGGTCGACAAACGCATCGACCACGCGCACCACTAAAAACATGGTGCCCATAATCGCGGCGGGCAGACCAAACACGTCCGTATAAAAATAAGCGAGAAATAACGTTGCCGTTTGCCAGACCAGCGCGCTGGCCATATCGCCTAAGCCATAGCCTATTTTATCTTTGGTACGCAATACAGAGGAGAGTGTCATTGTTATTTGCCTTTTTATCAGGTTAAAACGTATTTCAACCAGTTGCGCATCATCTGAAGGGAAATGCGCAGTAAGGCTCAAGTATTAGCAACGGTTTGCGCGCTAACAATTGTCTAAATTGACAGACAAATTATGATATTTGGTTTTTTGTTTTATTTGTGATGGGGAGCATATTCGTGCGGAAATAAAAAAGGCGAGGAGATATCTCCTCGCCTTTATCCGTTTTTACGCGGTTACTTGTTCAGTTCCGCCAGGCTCAGCCAGGTTTGCACCACGGTGTCCGGGTTCAGGGACAGGCTATCAATCCCCTCTTCCATCAGCCATGCGGCAAAGTCTTCATGGTCGGATGGACCCTGACCACAAATCCCGACGTATTTACCCTGCTTCTTCGCCGCGCGGATGGACATGGAGAGCAGCGCTTTCACCGCCTCGTTGCGCTCGTCGAACAGTTCGGAAACCACGCCGGAGTCGCGGTCCAGACCCAGCGTCAGCTGCGTCATGTCGTTCGAGCCGATAGAGAAGCCGTCGAAGTGCTCGAGGAACTGCTCGGCCAGCAGGGCGTTGGACGGGATTTCGCACATCATGATGATCTTCAGCCCGTTCTCGCCGCGCTTCAGACCCTGACGCGCCAGCTCGTCCACCACGGCTTTCGCCTGATCTACGGTACGCACGAACGGGATCATGATTTCGACGTTGGTCAGCCCCATCTCGTTGCGCACGCGTTTCACCGCCTCGCACTCCAGCGCGAAGCAGTCGCGGAAGCTGTCGGACACGTAGCGTCCGGCCCCGCGGAAGCCCAGCATCGGGTTCTCTTCTTCCGGCTCGTAGCGCTCGCCGCCGACCAGGTTGGCGTATTCGTTAGACTTAAAGTCAGAGAGACGCACGATCACGCGTTTCGGATAGAAGGCGGCGCCCAGCGTCGCGATCCCTTCGGTCAGACGGCCGACGTAGAACTCTTTCGGTGAGTCGTAGCCTTTCATCATCTCGCGGATTTCGTTCTGCAGCTTCGGATCCTGATCGTCAAACTCCAGCAGCGCACGCGGGTGAACGCCGATCATACGGTTGATGATAAATTCCAGACGCGCCAGGCCAACGCCTTCGTTCGGCAAGCAGGCGAAGTCAAACGCGCGGTCCGGGTTGCCGACGTTCATCATGATCTTCAGCGGCAGGTCCGGCATGGTATCTACGCTGGAGCTCTTCACGCTGAAGTCGAGAATATCGGCGTATACGTAGCCGGTATCGCCTTCGGCACAGGAGACGGTCACGTTCTGCCCGTCCTTCATGCGCTCGGTGGCGTCACCGCAGCCGACAACCGCAGGAATACCCAGCTCGCGTGCAATGATCGCCGCGTGACAGGTACGACCGCCGCGGTTGGTGACGATAGCCGCCGCTTTCTTCATGATCGGTTCCCAGTCCGGGTCGGTCATGTCGGTTACCAGCACGTCGCCTGGCTCAATGCGGTTCATCTCGCTGATGTCGTGGATCACTTTGACCGGACCGGCACCGATGCGGTGACCGATGGCACGGCCTTCCGCCACGATTTTGCCCTGCGCGTGCAGCGTATAACGCTCCATCACCTGACCGCGTGAGCGAACGGTTTCCGGACGCGCCTGCACGATAAACAGCTTGCCGGTGTTACCGTCTTTCGCCCATTCGATGTCCATCGGACGGCCGTAGTGTTTTTCGATCTGCACCGCCTGCTTCGCCAGTTCCTGCACTTCGGCGTCGGTCAGGGAGAAGCGGTCGCGCTGCTCCTGCGGTACATCTTCAATTTTAACCTGCTTGCCATGCTCCTGGGTCGGGGCATAGATCATGCGGATTTTTTTCGAGCCCATGGTGCGGCGCACCACCGCCGGACGGCCAGCGGCCAGCGTAGGCTTGTGGACGTAGAATTCGTCAGGGTTTACCGCGCCCTGCACCACCATCTCACCCAGACCCCACGCGGAGGTGATAAACACCACCTGGTCGAAGCCGGATTCGGTATCAATGGAGAACATCACGCCGGATGAGCCCACGTCCGAGCGCACCATGCGCTGCACGCCAGCGGAGAGCGCCACGCCGCGATGGTCGTAGCCCTGGTGCACGCGATAGGAGATGGCGCGGTCGTTGAACAGGGAAGCAAACACGTGCTTCACCGCCACCAGCACCGCATCGTAACCCTGGACGTTCAGGAAGGTTTCCTGCTGCCCGGCAAACGAGGCGTCCGGCATATCTTCTGCGGTTGCAGAGGAACGCACGGCAAAGGAGGCCTGCGCATCGTCAGCAGAGAGCTGGTTGTACGCGTCGTGAATTGCTTTTTCCAGTTCCGGCTGGAAAGGTGTGTCGATGATCCACTGGCGGATCTGCGCCCCGGCTTTAGCAAGCTCGGTAACGTCATCAATATCCGTTTTATCCAGCAGGTCGTAAATGCGCTGGTTAACACCGCTCTGGTCTAAAAACAGGTTAAAGGCATCGGCGGTGGTGGCAAACCCGTTCGGTACGGAGACACCCATACCCGACAGATTTGTAATCATTTCACCCAGGGAGGCATTTTTGCCCCCAACTCTGTCTACATCATTCATGCCGAGTTGGTTATACCAAAGCACCAGCGGTGACGAGCCATTGTTGGACATCGAAACAATCCTTTTGTGATATTTGATCGGAGTAAGTAACACCTGACTACGTATTTATACTGGCATATTTAGTTCCGCTAAAAAAACGGTGAATCGTGTAAGCAATTTAAATTTTCAACTTTTCGGATACTTTCCCATCAACGATTAACCCGATGATTCCTCTATATTCAGCCAGAAACCCCAAAAATAAAGTCGCTATTTGAAAAATGAAATCCACTTTTCAGGAAAATCAAAAACACCGTTTCATTTTTACCCTAAATAATTCGAGTTGCAGGAAGGCGGCGACGCAGAGAGTCTCAGGAGCGTACATTTAGTACGTGACTGGGCGAGCGAGGAAAGCCAACGCACCTGCAGCTTGAATTATGACGGGTAAATAATTAAGACAAGTTCTTTGCTGTCTAATTTACTTTTTTAATTTATGCTTTCAGACAATTAGGTCTGATATTCAGGGTGAATAAAATGGATAGTGCTGTCGATCGCCACGTTTTTTATATTTCTGATGGTACGGCGATCACCGCCGAGGTGCTGGGCCACGCGGTGATGTCGCAGTTTCCCGTTTCGATTAACAGCATCACGCTGCCGTTTGTCGAAAACGAAAGCCGCGCCAAAGCGGTGAAGGACCAGATTGACGCCATCTACCAGCAGACCGGCATCCGCCCGCTGGTGTTCTACTCTATCGTGATCCCCGAGATTCGCGCCATCATTCTGCAAAGTGAAGGCTTCTGCCAGGATATCGTGCAGGCGCTGGTGGCTCCGCTCCAGAGCGAGCTTAAGCTCGACCCGACCCCTATCGCCCACCGTACCCACGGGCTTAACCCCGGCAACCTGATTAAGTACGACGCGCGTATCGCCGCCATTGACTACACCCTGGCCCACGACGACGGTATCTCTCTGCGTAATCTCGACCAGGCGCAGGTGATCCTGCTTGGCGTGTCGCGCTGCGGAAAAACCCCCACCAGCCTCTATCTGGCGATGCAGTTTGGCATTCGCGCCGCAAACTACCCATTTATCGCTGATGACATGGATAACCTCGTCCTGCCCGCCGCCCTTAAGCCGCTGCAGCACAAGCTGTTCGGCCTGACGATCAACCCGGAACGCCTTGCCGCCATCCGCGAAGAGCGCCGCGAGAACAGCCGCTACGCCTCCATGCGCCAGTGCCGGATGGAGGTTTCCGAAGTGGAAGCGCTGTACCGCAAAAACCAGATCCCGTGGCTGAACAGCACCAACTATTCGGTTGAAGAAATTGCCACCAAAATTCTCGACATCATGGGGCTTAACCGCCGCATGTACTAATATGCTAGTACATTAGCTCAGATTCAGGTATCATCATCTGCAACCACGGGGCGGTGTCGCCCCGAACTTGAAATCAGCAGGGATTGGTTTAAGGTGATGCCCATCACTTCCCGGTAGTCTGCCGATGAAGCAAAAATTTTCTGAGACATTCCATGAATAAAACCGATGAACTCCGCACTGCGCGCATTGACAGCCTGGTCACGCCGGCTGAACTGGCACAGCGGCATCCTGTTTCCGCCGCCGTCGCGGAACACGTGACGGCTTCCCGCCGCCGCATTGAAAAAATCCTGAATGGTGAAGACAAACGTCTTCTGGTGGTGATTGGGCCTTGCTCCATCCACGATCTGGATGCCGCGATGGATTATGCAAAACGGCTTCAGGGACTGCGGGATAAGTACCAGCATCGCCTTGAGATCGTGATGCGCACCTACTTTGAAAAACCGCGCACCGTGGTGGGCTGGAAAGGCCTGATTTCCGATCCTGACCTCAACGGCAGCTATCGCGTTAACCACGGTATCGAGCTGGCGCGGAAGCTGCTTTTACAGGTCAACGAGCTGGGCGTGCCGACGGCGACCGAGTTTCTCGATATGGTGACCGGCCAGTTTATCGCCGATCTGATCAGCTGGGGCGCGATTGGCGCGCGCACTACCGAAAGCCAGATCCACCGTGAGATGGCCTCCGCCCTCTCCTGTCCGGTCGGCTTTAAAAACGGGACCGATGGCAACACCCGTATCGCGGTGGATGCCATCCGCGCTGCCCGTGCCAGCCACATGTTCCTGTCGCCGGACAAGAGCGGTCATATGACCATCTACCAGACCAGCGGCAACCCTTACGGCCATATCATTATGCGCGGCGGGAAGAAACCCAATTACCATGCAGAAGATATTGCAGCGGCCTGTGAAACGCTGGCCGAGTTCGACCTGCCGGAACATCTGGTGGTGGACTTCAGCCACGGCAACTGCCAGAAGCAGCATCGCCGCCAGCTGGACGTCTGCGATGAGATCTGCCAGCAGATCCGCAGCGGTTCCACCGCCGTGGCAGGGATTATGGCCGAGAGCTTCATCAAGGAAGGCACGCAGAAAATCGTTGCCGGGCAGCAGATGGTATACGGCCAGTCGATCACCGACCCGTGCCTGAGCTGGGAAGACAGCGAACTGCTGCTGGAAAAGCTGGCAGCTGCGGTTGATTCTCGCTTCTGATGTTATTGTCGGGTGGCGCTACGCTTACCCGACCTACGGTACGTGCCCTTCTCCCTCTCCCTGTGGGAGAGGGTCGGGGTGAGGGCATCAGACCGCACCTCACCCCCAAATTTGATCCCCTCACCCTTTTTTCACAAAAACGCTTGCCGTGAATTTGCAGTTTATTGATAATGATTATCATTGTTACATTGATTGCTATTTATAAACATTATGTCACGTACGGATAACAGCGCGGCAACGCCAGCAAAAACACACACAGCGCCAGCCCCCGCCGAGCGTCGGATTGATAGCAAAGCCCTCCTCGGCGATGAGGGACGGGTCATTATCGAGCATGACGGCCAGCGCTATCTTCTGCGCCAGACCCATGCCGGAAAACTGATCCTCACAAAATAAACAACACCTAAAAATACGCCAGCCACCCAGGTGATACCCAGGCAGCCAGCGCTTTTCACTTCTTATGGAGAGTTGCTATGCCACACCTGCCTTCCGCATATTTACGTCCGTCACTTCTGGCGCTGGCGATTGCCAGTACCCTGCCGGGCGTCGCGTTCGCCGCCACAGACGACATTACCGTCACCGCCACGGGCAACGCCCGCAGCGCCTTTGAAGCGCCCATGATGGTAAGCGTGATTGACGCCAGCGCGCCGGAGAAACAAACCGCCAGCTCGGCGGCCGACCTGCTGCGTAACGTCCCCGGTCTGACGCTGGACGGCACCGGGCGCACCAACGGGCAGGACGTAAACCTGCGCGGCTATGACCGTCGCGGCGTGCTGGTGCTGGTTGACGGCGTGCGCCAGGGAACCGATACCGGCCACCTGAACAGCACCTTCCTCGACCCGGCGCTGATTAAACGTATCGAAGTGGTGCGCGGTCCTTCGGCCCTGCTGTACGGCAGCGGCGCATTGGGCGGCGTGATTTCCTATGACACCGCCGACGCCAGCGATCTGCTCGAACCGGGTAAAAACAGCGGCTACCGCGTGTTTGGAACGGGCGCGACGGGCGATCATAGCCTCGGGATGGGGGCCAGCGCCTACGGCCGCACCGATACGCTGGACGGTCTGGTCTCATGGTCCAGCCGGGATCGCGGGGATATCCGCCAGAGCGACGGTGCAACCGCGCCTAACGACGAATCCATCAACAACATGCTGGCAAAAGGCAGCTGGAAACTCGACCCGGCCCAGACCCTGAGCGGCTCCCTGCGCTACTACAACAACGCCGCTCAGGAGCCGAAAAACCCGCAAACCACCGGGGCGGACAGCAGTAATCCGATGACCGACCGCTCCACCATCCAGCGCGATGCGCAGGTTGGCTACCGCATTGCACCGGAAGGGTACGACTGGCTGGACGCCGACGCGAAGGTCTACTGGTCCGAAGCGCGCATTAATGCCCAGAACGTCGACGGTAGCGGTGAGTTTCGCAAGCAGACCACCAAAGGCGGCAAGGTGGAAAACCGCACCCGCCTGTTCAGCGACACATTTGCAGCACACCTTCTGACCTACGGCGGGGAGTACTATCGTCAGGAGCAGCATCCGGGCGGGACAACCACCGGCTTCCCGGACGCGAAAATCGACTTCAGCTCCGGCTGGCTGCAGGATGAGATCACCCTGCGCGATCTGCCTGTTACCCTGCTGGGCGGCACGCGCTATGACAACTACCGCGGCAGCAGCGACGGCTACAACGATGTGGATGCCGACAAGTGGTCATCCCGCGCCGGGTTAACCATCAGCCCAACCGACTGGCTGATGCTGTTTGGCTCTTACGCGCAGGCCTTCCGCGCGCCGACCATGGGCGAAATGTATAACGACGCCAAACACTTCTCCATTGGCCGCTTCTACACCAACTACTGGGTGCCAAACCCAAACCTGCGCCCGGAAACCAACGAAACGCAGGAGTTTGGTTTTGGCCTGCGCTTTGACGATCTGATGCTTGCCAACGATGCGCTGGAGTTTAAAGCCAGCTATTTCGATACCAAAGCCAAAGACTATATCTCCACCACCGTCGATTTTGCCGCCGCGACCACCATGTCGTACAACGTTCCGAACGCCAAAATCTGGGGTTGGGACATGATGGCAAAATACTCGGCCGACCTCTTCAGCCTCGACCTGGCCTATAACCGCACGCGCGGGAAAGACACCGATACGGGCGAGTACATCTCCAGCATTAACCCGGACACCGTCACCAGCAAGCTGGACGTTCCGGTGGCGCAAAGCGGGTTCTCCGTCGGCTGGATTGGCACCTTTGTCGATCGCTCAACGCATATCAGCAGCAGCTACAGCAAGCAGCCGGGCTATGCGGTCAACGATTTCTACGTGAGCTACAAAGGCCAGGAGCGGCTCAAAGGCGTGACCACCACGCTGGTGCTGGGCAACGCCTTTGACAAAGCGTACTGGTCACCTCAGGGCATTCCGCAGGACGGTCGTAACGGCAAGATTTTCGTAAGCTATCAGTGGTAACTCCCTTCGGGGCAACTATTCAGAAGGATAAGAAAATGAATCACTACACGCGCTGGCTTGAGCTAAAAGAAGCCCATCCGGGTAAGTACGCGCGCGACGTCGCAGGGTTAATGAATATCAGCGAAGCGGAGCTGACCTTTGCCCGCGTGGGTCACGACGCCTGGCGACTGCGCGGTGAAATCCGCGAGATTTTAGGCGCGCTGGAAGCCGTAGGCGAAACCAAATGTATCTGCCGCAACGAATACGCCGTTCACGAACAGGTAGGGAGCTTCACCAACCAGCACCTGAACGGCCACGCCGGGCTGGTGCTGAACCCGCGCGCGCTGGATCTACGCCTGTTCCTCAACCAGTGGGCGAGCGCGTTTCACATCAGTGAAGCCACCGCCCGCGGCGAGCGGCAGAGCATTCAGTTCTTCGACCACCAGGGCGATGCCCTGCTGAAGGTCTACGCCACGGACAACACCGACGTTTCTGCCTGGGGCGACGTGCTGACCCGCTTTATCTTTGCCGACAACCCGCCGCTGGCCTTGAGGATGGCCGATGCCCCGGCTCACGCTGAAAACACGGATGCTGCTCTCGTGGATAAAGAGTGGCGCGCCATGACCGACGTTCATCAGTTCTTCAGCCTGCTCAAGCGCCATAACCTCAGCCGCCAGCAGGCGTTTCGCCTGGTGGGTGACGATCTGGCCTGCCGGGTAGAAAACACCGCGCTGGCGCAGATCCTGGAGACGGCGCGTCGGGACGGCAACGAAATCATGGTCTTCGTGGGCAACCGCGGCTGCGTGCAGATCTTCACCGGCGCGGTGGAAAAGCTGGTGCCGATGAAAGGCTGGCTGAACGTCTTTAACCCAACCTTTACCCTGCATCTGCTTGAAGGATCCATTGCGGAAACGTGGGTCACGCGCAAGCCGACGGCTGACGGGCATGTCACCAGCCTGGAGATGTTTGCCGCCGACGGAACGCAAATCGCCCAGCTGTACGGCCAGCGTACGGAAGGCGAACCGGAGCAGAGCCAGTGGCGCAGCCAGATTGACGCCTTAACGGCGAAAGGGCTGGCCGCATGAAACGGTGGCTTGCCCTGCTCAGCGCCCTGCCCCTGCTGGCGCTTGCTGCCCCGCAGGAGAAAATCGTTACCCTCGGCGGCGACGTCACCGAGATTGTCTACGCTCTCGGCGCGGCGTCCTCGCTGGTGGCGCGCGACAGCACCAGCCAGTGGCCGCAGGCGGCGAACGACCTGCCTGACGTGGGCTATCTGCGCCAGCTCAATGCGGAAGGGATCTTATCCATGCGCCCCACGCTGGTGCTGGCTAGCGCTCAGGCGCAGCCGTCTCTGGCGCTAAAGCAGGTTGAGCAAAGCCACGTCAGGGTGATCGCTGTTCCTGCCGGTAACGACCTGAGCGTCATTGACGAAAAGGTGAGGATCGTCGCTGAAGCGACGCACCGCGAGGCCGAGGGGGAGGTCCTGCGCAGCACGCTACGCCAGGCGCTGTCGGCGCTTCCCGACTCACCGCTCAATAAGCGGGTGCTGTTTATTCTCAACCACGGCGGGATGACCGCGATGGCCGCCGGGCAACAGACCGCCGCGGATGCTGCCATTCGTGCGGCGGGGCTGCAGAACGCGATGCAGGGGTTCACCCGCTATCAGCCGCTGTCTCAGGAAGGCACGATCGCCAGCCGACCCGATCTGGTGGTGATTTCTCAGGACGGTCTCAACGCCCTGGGCGGTGAAGCGAATCTGTGGACGCTGCCCGGCCTGGCGCAAACCCCGGCGGGACGGAATAAGCAGGTGCTGGCGATTGACGATATGGCGCTGCTGGGCTTCAGCGTCCGAACGCCGGAAGCCATCCAGCAGCTGCGTGCCAAAGCGGAACAGCTGCCCTGATGTCCCGGCGGATAACCTTATCGTTATGGATGCTGACCGCGATCCTGACCATCATGACGCTCGCGGCGACCGGGGTTGGGGCATTACGCCTGCCGGTCAGCCTGCTGTGGGACGGCAGCGACGAGGCGCTGCGTCAAATCTGGCTGACGATCCGCCTGCCCCGCGTGCTGCTGGCGCTGGCGATCGGCGGTTCACTGGCGCTGGCGGGCTGCGTGATGCAGGGGCTGTTTCGCAACCCTCTGGCGGACCCGGGACTGCTCGGCATCAGCAGCGGCGCGGCGCTCGCCGTTGCGCTGTGGGTGGTGATTCCGCTCTCGCTGCCTGCCCTGGTGATGCTGTACGCCCCGATGCTGGCGGCGTTTCTCGGCGCGCTGGCCGCCACCTTCGTGATTTTCCTGCTCAGCAGACAGCGTGACGCCTCCCTGTCGCGCCTGCTGCTGGTGGGAATTGCCATCAACGCCCTGTGCGGCGCGGCCGTCGGGGTGCTGTCATGGCTCAGCAATGATGCCCAGCTTCGCCAGCTTTCGCTCTGGGGAATGGGCAGCCTCGGCCAGGCGCAGTGGTCAACCCTGCTGGCCGTCGCGTCGCTGATGATCCCCACCGCGCTGGCTATCTGGCGTCTGGCAGGCGCCCTCAACCTGCTGCAGCTGGGCGACGAAGAGGCGCATTACCTCGGCGTGGAGGTTGCCGCCGTGCAGCGGATCCTGCTGCTGTGCAGCGCCCTGCTGGTGGCTGCCGCCGTCGCGGTCAGCGGCGTGATCGGCTTTGTCGGCCTGGTGGTGCCGCACCTGGTGCGCATGTGGCTGGGAGCCGACCACCGGGCCGTGCTCCCCGGCTCGGTGCTGGCCGGCGCGCTGCTCCTGCTGGTTGCCGATACGCTGGCGCGCAGCCTGGTCGCCCCGGCGGAAATGCCGGTCGGCTTATTGACCAGCCTTCTCGGCGCGCCGTGGTTTCTGTGGCTTATCTTTCGTCGCGGAGGTGCGCATGGCTGAACGCTATTGTGCAGAAAACCTTGTTTTTCGCGCCGGACAACGCACGCTGATTAACGACGTGTCGCTGACCTTATCTCAGGGCGAGCTGGTGGCGCTGATTGGCCCCAACGGCGCCGGGAAATCAACGCTGTTGCGGCTGCTGACCGGCTATCTTAAACCTGCGGGCGGACGGTGCAGCCTGGCGGGCACACCGCTTGCGGCCTGGCAGCCGGACAGGCTCTCCCGCTACCGGGCGGTGATGCGCCAGAACACGCAGCTCGGATTTGACTGGCCGGTTGAGGCGGTCGTCGGCATGGGGCGAGCGCCCTGGACCCGCACGCCTGAAGCGTCGGTTATTGAGGAGGTCATGGCCGTCACCGGCTGTTTACCGCTGGCGGGCAGGCAGTTTGCCGCACTCTCCGGCGGCGAGCAGCAGCGCATCCAGCTCGCCCGCGCGCTGGCTCAGCTCTGGTGCGACGGCGCGCCGCGCGGCTGGCTGTTCCTTGACGAGCCCACCTCCGCGCTGGATCTCTACCACCAGCAGCATCTGCTGCGCCTGCTGAAATCCCTGACTCGTCGGGGACATCTGCACGTGTGCGCTGTGCTACACGACCTTAATCTGGCGGCGCTGTGGGCAGACCGCATCCTGCTGCTGCATGGCGGCAGCATCGTGTCCCGGGGAGCACCGGAAACCGTTTTGCAGGCCGACGCGCTGGCGCGCTGGTACGGCGCGCAGGTGATCGTCGGCAGGCATCCGGCTCACGCCGCGCCGCAGGTGTTTCTCGCCCCCTGATCGGGCTGGTAAAAATATTTCAGGGTTTCCAGCAGGGCATGCGCCGCCTTAGAGAGCTGCGTGTGCCCTGGATGGATCGCTCCGATACACTTTTCAATGGGCGGGCTGTCCAGCGGAATACAGACCGCGCCCAGCGACGCCATCTGCGTCTCGCACAAAGCCGGGACGGCGCTGCCGCCCAGGCCACTCGCAACCATTCTCCCGACCGTCACCAGCTGGTGACTTTCCAGCGCGACGTCCAGCTTTCTGCCGCTTCGCGCCAGCTCCTCCTCCAGCATCAGGCGCACTGCCGAAGGCCGCTGCAGGGTGATGAAATCCAGCGTCAGCAGCTCTTCCCATGACAGGCGCTTTTTGCCCGCCAGCGAGGAATCTTTCGGCACTATGGCCACAAACCTGTCGAGGCCCAGCGGGGTAAACAGCAGGTTGTGCGTCGGCGCGGGCTCAAAGGCGATGCCCATCTCAACCCGCCCTTCCCGCACCATCTCAATCACCTGCTCGTTGATAACGTCATGCACGGTGACGTTGACCCCGGCATGACGATCGCGAAACGCTTTTAGCACCTCGGGCAGGACATTCGCGGCAAACGACGGCATGGCGGCGACCGAGATTTTACCGCGCTGCAGGGTAAAGCACTGGTGCATCGCCTCTTCGACGTTATCCCAGTCGGCAAGCAGCCGGCGCGCCATGGGCAAAAACGTCTCCCCCTCCTGCGTCAGCGCGACCTTGCGCGTGCTCCGCTGCAGCAGCGGTCCGCCAAGCGTGTCCTCCAGCGCTTTAATGGTCAGGCTCAGGGCCGGCTGGGAAAGATTCAGCCGTTCGCTGGCGTGCGCGAAATTCAGAGTGTGAGCTACCGCTAAAAATGCGCGTAACTGTTTGACACTCATTCTCATTTTTCATCCTGTTAACTAATTGAAAAAATTTAGTTAACAGGAAATTAATAAAAAAACCAAATGAGTGGGTCACAAATTCAAAATTAACAAATGAGTCCACGCCCCTAATGATACCGGCACGGTTAACGGGAGGGATAACTATGGCGGGACTGGATAAGCGCGTCGGCAGCTATGCGCAGGCGCTGGATGGGCTGACGGACGGGATGACCCTACTGGCGGGCGGCTTTGGCCTGTGCGGGATCCCGGAGAACCTGATTGCAGAGGTCAGACGCCGTCAGGTGAAAGACCTGACGGTGGTCTCAAACAACTGCGGCGTGGACGGTTTCGGTCTCGGGCTACTGCTCGAAACGCGTCAGGTTCGCAAAGTGGTGGCCTCTTACGTCGGCGAGAACGCGCTGTTCGAGCGGCAGGTGCTGAGCGGCGAACTGGAGATTGAACTCACGCCTCAGGGCACGCTGGCGGAAAAGGTGCGCGCGGGCGGCGCGGGCATTCCGGCATTTTACACGGCCACCGGCTACGGCACGCCCGTGGCTGTCGGCAAAGACGTGCGCGAGTTTGCGGGGAAGCACTACATCCTTGAAGAGGCCATTACCGGTGATTTTGCGCTCATTAAGGGCTGGAAAGCGGACTGGTACGGCAACGTTGTCTATCGGCATACCGCGCAAAATTTTAATCCGCTGATGGCAACGGCGGGCCGGATAACGGTCGTCGAGGTGGAAGAGATCGTTCCCCCGGGCGAGCTGCCCCCGTCGGCCATTCATACCCCGGGAATTTACGTCGACAGGCTGATTGTCGGCCAGTTTGAAAAACGCATTGAACAGCGCACGCTGCGCGCGGAAGGAGTGTGACGATGTTAACCCGTGAACAGATGGCCATGCGCGTCGCCCGCGAGCTGCGCGACGGTTACTACGTCAACCTGGGGATCGGCATCCCTACCCTGGTAGCGAACTACATTCCGGACGGGATGGACGTGATGCTCCAGTCGGAAAACGGGCTGCTGGGGATGGGGGCCTTTCCTGACGAGCAGAGCCTTGACGCCGACATGATCAACGCCGGTAAACAGACCGTGACCGCGCGGACAGGCGCGGCTATTTTCGACTCGGCCCAGTCGTTTGCCATGATCCGCGGCGGTCATGTCGACCTGACCGTGCTGGGCGCGTTTGAAGTGGACGTCGAGGGCAATATCGCCTCGTGGATGATCCCCGGAAAGATGGTGAAGGGCATGGGCGGCGCGATGGATCTTGTCGCCGGGGCGCAGAACATCATTGTGGTGATGACCCACGCCTCGAAAAGCGGTGAGTCAAAGTTGCTGCCGCGCTGCACGCTGCCGCTCACGGGCGCGGGCTGCATCCGTCGGGTCTTAACCGACCTCGCCTTGCTGGAGATCGAGAACGGCGCGTTCATCCTGCGCGAATACGCCCCCGGCGTCAGTATCGACGAAATTGCGGCTAAGACGGCCGGGAAAATGACCGTGGCGGACGACGTTCGCGAGATGCGCTTCAACTGAGGACTCACGATGAAAGAGGTCATGATTGTCGGGGCAACGCGAACCCCCATTGGCAGTTTTCGCGGATCGCTATCGTCCCTTTCGGCGGTTGAGCTGGGGGCCGCCGCGGTGCGGCATCTGCTGGAGAACAGGGGTCTTAGCGCAGAACAGGTAGATGAACTGATTTTCGGCCAGGTGCTGACGGCCGGGTGCGGACAAAACCCTGCGCGCCAGACGGCCATCACCGCCGGATTGCCTGTCAGCACGCCGGCGACAACGGTCAACCTGGTGTGCGGCGCGGGCCTAAAAGCGGTGCAGCTCGCCGCGCAGGCGATCCGCTGCGGCGACGCGGATGTGGCGATCGCTGGCGGTCAGGAGAGCATGAGCAGCGCCCCCTATCTGCTGGACGGCGCGCGTTCGGGGCTGCGTTTTGGCCATACGGGCCTGCAGGACAGCATGATTACCGACGGTCTGTGGGACGCGTTCAACGATTACCACATGGGGATCACCGCTGAAAACGTCGCCCGTGAGAATGACATTTCCCGCGCGCAGCAGGACGCCTTTGCCGCCCGGTCGCAGCACAAAGCGGCCTCCGCCATCGAAGCGGGTCGCTTTGACGACGAGATTGCGCCGGTGACGGTGCAGCAGGGTAAAAAACCGCCGCTTATCGTCAGCCGTGACGAACAGCCCCGTCCAGGCACTACCGCTGAGCAGTTGGCGCAGCTACGCCCCGCCTTTTTGCAGGTGGAAGGCACGGTCACGGCCGGAAATGCGTCAACGCTCAACGACGGTGCCGCTGCGGTGCTGCTGATGAGCGGCGAAAAGGCGCGGGAGAGCGGTTTGCCCATTCTCGGTCGCATCGTGAGCTACGCCGTGACGGGCGTTGACCCGTCGGTGATGGGCATCGGTCCGGTCAGCGCCTGCCGGACCGCGCTGTCGCGGGCGGGCTGGACGCTGGATGACGTGGACCTCATCGAAGCCAATGAGGCCTTTGCCGCCCAGGCGCTGGCGGTGGGCAAGCAGCTCGGCTGGGATGAGCGCAAGGTGAACGTTAACGGCGGCGCTATCGCCCTGGGTCATCCGATTGGCGCCTCCGGCTGCCGCATCCTCGTGACGCTGCTGTACGAAATGAAGCGCCGTGACGTTAAAAAAGGGCTCGTCACCCTGTGCGTAGGCGGCGGGCAAGGCATTGCTCTCACCGTCGAGCGTTAAGCCTCTCGTTGGTACCCGAATAATAATTAAAGTGAGGAGTCGTAATGAGTGTGTTAATTGCCCTTGCGGCGCTGGCGCTGCTGATGCTGGCGGCCTATCGCGGATACAGCGTTATTTTGTTTGCGCCGATTGCGGCACTCGGTGCCGTGCTGCTGACCGATCCGGGAGCCGTCGGCCCGACGTTTACCGGCCTGTTTATGGAAAAGATGGTCGGCTTTGTTAAGCTCTACTTCCCGGTGTTCCTGCTGGGGGCGGTGTTTGGCAAGCTGATTGAGCTTTCCGGTTTCTCACGCTCCATCGTCGCCGCCGCGATTCAGATCCTCGGTCGTCGCCACGCCATTCCGGTGATTGTCCTGGTGTGCGCGCTGTTAACCTACGGCGGCGTGTCGCTGTTCGTGGTGGCGTTTGCGGTTTACCCTTTCGCCGCGGAGCTGTTCCGCCAGAGCGGTATCCCCAAGCGGCTGATCCCGGCCACCGTGGCGCTGGGGGCATTCTCGTTTACCATGGACGCCCTGCCCGGCACGCCGCAGATCCAGAATATCATCCCCACCAGCTTTTTTGGTACGAACGCCTGGGCCGCGCCGTGGCTGGGGCTTATCGGCTCTCTGTTTATTATTGTCTTTGGCCTGCTCTGGCTGGAGCGCCAGCGTCGTAAGGCGTTCAATAACAACGAAGGTTACGGCACGGATCTGAAAAATGAGCCCGAAACGCCGGATAACATTAACCTTCCGCATCCGCTGATTGCTATCTCCCCGCTGCTGGTGGTGGGCATACTGAACCTGCTGTTTACCCGCTGGATCCCCGACTGGTACGGCACGACCCACGAGCTTACCCTGCCCGGACTGGCGAAACCGATTGTGACCGAGGTGGGCAAGATCACCGCCATCTGGGCCGTGGAAGCGGCGCTGATCTCCGGTATCTTGCTGGTGCTGATTTTTGGCTTTCGCAATATCCGGGGGCGTCTGGCTGAAGGCAGCCGGACCGCGGTGAGCGGTGCCATTCTGGCGGCGATGAATACCGCCTCTGAGTACGGTTTCGGCGCGGTTATCGCCGCCCTGCCCGGGTTCCTGGTGTTATCCAAAGCGCTGGCGGCCATCCCCAATCCTCTGCTGAATGAGGCCATCAGCGTGACGGTGCTAGCGGGGATCACCGGCTCGGCGTCCGGGGGGATGAGTATTGCGCTCGCCGCCATGTCCGACTCGTTTGTCGCCGCCGCCCACGCCGCCAATATCCCGCTTGAGGTGCTGCACCGCGTGGCCTCAATGGCGAGCGGCGGTATGGATACGCTGCCCCATAACGGCGCGGTGATTACCCTGCTGGCGATTACCGGCCTGAGCCATCGTCAGGCCTACGGCGGCATTTTCGCTATCACCATTATTAAAAGTCTGGCAGTGCTTTTTGTCATTGCCGTGTTCTATCTGACCGGCATTGTGTAAGGAGAGAAAGATGAATCTGAACGGTAAGACCGCACTGGTAACAGGCTCGACCAGCGGCATTGGGCTGGGGATCGCCCGCGTACTGGCGAAGGCCGGGGCACAGCTGATCCTCAACGGTTTCGGCGACAGCGAATCAGCAAGAGAAGAGATTGCGCAACTGGGCAAAACGCCGGGCTATCACGATGCGGACCTGCGTGACGTGCTGCAAATTGAAGCCATGATGCGCTACGCCGAATCGCAGTTTGGCGGCGTAGACATTCTTATCAACAACGCCGGGATACAGCATGTCGCCCCGGTTGACGCGTTTCCGGTGGAGAAATGGAACGACATTATCGCCATTAATCTCTCCTCGGTATTTCACACCAGCCGGCTGGCGCTGCCCGCCATGCGCGAGAAAAACTGGGGGCGCATCATCAATATCGCCTCCGTTCACGGGCTGGTCGCGTCAAAAGAGAAGTCAGCCTACGTGGCCGCCAAGCATGGCGTAGTGGGCTTTACGAAATCGCTGGCGCTGGAAACCGCCCGCACCGGTATTACCGCCAATACCATCTGCCCAGGCTGGGTACTGACGCCGCTGGTGCAACAGCAAATTGATAAGCGTATCGCTGAGGGCGTGCCGCCGGAGCAGGCGCGCGATCTGCTCCTTGCAGAGAAACAGCCTTCGGGCGAGTTTGTCACCCCTGAGCAGCTGGGTGAACTGGCGCTGTTTTTGTGCAGCGACAGCGCCGTGAACGTTCGCGGCGCCGCGTGGAATATGGATGGCGGATGGGTTGCGCAGTGATTTCCAGGCCGGGTAGGCGAAGCCGCCACCCGGCAAACAGGGTTAGCTTGAGCAGCTGACCTCCAGCCGCTTGCCCCAGTCAGGCGGGCGGCTGACGTAGTCATCATCCCGGTCGGCAAACGGTGCGCGCAGCGCCAGATGCAGGCGGTGTAGCTCGTCGTATTCACCCTGCTCTGCCTGCTCAATCGCCCGCTGCGCCAGCCAGTTGCGCAACACCATCGCGGGATTCGTCGCGTTCATCTGCGTCTGGCGGGTGGCGTCATCCACCTGATCCTGCTGCAGCCGCGTGCGGTACTGCGCAAACCAGTCGTCAAACGCCTGCCTGTCAATAAACTCGTCGCGCAGCGGCGAGGCCGCGCTGTGCTGCTCCGTCTGGCCCAGCATCCGGAAGGTACGGGTATAATCGCTGCCCTCACGCGCCATCAGGGCAAACAGGCCATTGAGGATGTCGTTATCGCCCCTCTCCTGCGTCATCAGCCCCAGCTTGTTGCGCATCAGCGTGCCATATTCCCGCAGCAATATGTCCTGATAGCTGTCGAGCGCATCGTTGAGAGCATCAACGTCGATGAACGGCGAAAGGGTTTGCGCAAGCCGCTGCAGGTTCCACAGGCCAACCGCTGGCTGATTGTCAAAGCTGTAGCGTCCCTGATAGTCGGAGTGGTTGCAGATATAGCCGGGCTGATAATCGTCCAGGAAACCAAACGGACCGTAATCAAAGGTCAACCCGAGGATCGACATGTTGTCCGTATTCATCACGCCATGGGCAAAGCCTACCGTTTGCCAGCGGGCAATCAGGGCTGCGGTTCGGGCAACCACGTCCCTGAACCAGTGAACGTATTTATCCGCCTCGTCCTGCAAATGCGCCCAGTGGTGACGAATGGCAAAGTCAGCCAGCTGGCGAACCTTGTCCGGCTCGCGGCGATAGTAAAAGTGCTCAAAATGGCCGAAGCGCAAATGGCTTTGCGCGATGCGCATCAGCATTGCCCCCTTTTCTACCGTTTCGCGCACTATCGGCGTATCGCTGGTGACAATCGACAGCGCGCGGGTAGTGGGGATCCCCAGGGCGTGCATCGCTTCAGACGCCAGGCTCTCGCGGATCGTTGAACGCAGTACGGCGCGCCCGTCGCCCATTCGCGACCAGGGAGTAAGGCCTGCGCCTTTCAGGTGCCAGTCAACCGTCTCCCCGTTGGGAAGCTGTTGTTCACCGAGCAGGATCCCCCTGCCGTCGCCCAGCTGCCCCGCCCAGACGCCAAACTGATGTCCGCTATAGACCTGAGCCAGAGGTTGCATACCGGCGAGAAGCGTTTCACCGCCCCAGACGCCTGCGCCCTCTGAACGCTGAAACAGCTCAGGCGGAATGGCCAGCTCTTCTGCCAGCAAATCGTTATGCCAGATAAGACGTGAATTTTGTAACGGTGTCGGTTTGAGTGCGGTGTAAAAGCCAGGCAACTCGTCGTGCCAGTGAGCGGTAAAAGACAGGGTCATAGGTCCTCCTGCTTTTAGTGTAGAGGGTTTACCCGGACTTAAACACGGGCGAAAGCAAGGGTTATCGCTGCTGAACCAGCGTAGTGACGTGTTCTGCAGTGACTGCTGGCCAGAGTGCCCCCTGCATGGCGCCAAAATTGAAGGATAAAACGCGCTGCAACAGGCCGTGGTCGTCAATGCCCGAGACGATCACTGACTGGCAGTGCGGCGTGATTTGCCAGAGGATGGCGCGCATAAAAGGCTCAAAAGAGAGCTCCGGAGCACGCTGCTGAATGAAGCCTTTATCAAGGATGACCCGTTTAAATAATCCATCATAGACCGCTTTGAGCGATGCGGCGCCTGCGCCAAAGTTTGCCAGGACCAACGGGAAATGGATTGCCATTCTCGCCAGCTGCAGGTCGTCCTTTCCATTATTTAAACCTGGATAATTCTCATTAACAGTAAACTCAAGAAACGGATAACGCTCAAGGATTGAAACAGCGTTTCCATTACTTAATAAAAATTCAACTATTGCAGGTGTAATATTGATCCATGCAATTAACTGATGCTGAATAAAAAACAGTTTACAGGTATCAAGCAATTGCAATTTTTCGTTAAACAGCGCTAACTCTTCAGCCGCTGAAAGCCGAGGGATAACAAGCTCAGTGGGGATCCGCACATCGCTGCCGACGCCAGTAAAGTTAACCAGAATTTCTAAACCTTTAAGCTCACCTGCGCTATTACGGGCAGGTAAAAGCAGCAGTTCAGACTGGTAAGCATTATCTAGCGTAATAATCATTGCACTCGCCCCGCATTAAAGATGAGAGAGGACATCCTGGAGCAATTGCTGACACAATTCCACTGTCTTGATTTTAATAAGATTAATTTCATTAGTTCCGTATTAATTTTCAGATTTATCCCTGAATCTAAAATAATTTTATCCTGGTTGCAGAATAATAGCCAGTTTTAGATAAAACAGACACATGCAGGATTCGCTAATTTTAGGCAAATTTAACTTTAAGCATCTTATTTGAGAAAAAACGGCATGATTTATTACTGACCATGCCGCCCTAAGAGAAGTATCCGACAATGACTATATACGTCGTGCCTGCCAGAAATTTTTACGCCAGTAAACATTATCCAGAGAAGAGCGCATCACGCCGCGGCTGGTCGATGCGTGAATAAACTGATTGTCTGTATCATATATCCCCACATGGAGACCGCTTTCACCCGATCCGGTTTTGAAGAAAACCAGGTCCCCGGGCAGAAGTTCGTCTTTATCAATTTCAGTGCCAATTTCGGCCTGTTTGCGCGTTTCGCGCGGAAGCTGTAAATCAAACTTATCGCGAAACGTCATCAGCACGAAGCCGGAGCAATCTACACCGCCGCGGCTCATGCCGCCGTAGCGATAAGGCGTGCCGCGCCAGTTGCTCAGCTGATCGTTAAGGCTGGCAATGACGGTGATCGAATCTGAAAGCCGTGGGTTAGGCGGCGGCGCACGATGGCTACTGCATCCCGCAAGAAAGAGTGTGGCCATCAGGAGAAACCAGAATCGCATTTTCAGACGAATCCTCTGCTTTTTTTGTTCTTTTCGTAATTTAGCGTGCAATTGTGCTAAGAGGCAAGAAACGGTTACGACTGCCCGGTAGAAATCAGCATCTTATGTCCCTCTATATCCAGCCTGCGGAACGACATGTTGTACGCGCGGGCAAGATGGGGTGGCGTAAGAACCCTATCTCGCGCACCGCTGGCGATCATCTTTCCCTTCGACAGCAGCCACACCCGGTGGGCATGACGCAGGGTGTGGTTGAGGTCATGGCTGCTCATCACCACGGCGATACCTTTTCGGCTCAGGGCGCTTAGCAGCGTATCCAGTGCCGCCTGCTGCGCCACGTCCAGACCGCTCATGGGCTCATCGAGAAGCAGCATCCGCCCGTGAGGATTGCCTGCCGGGTGGATCTGAAGGATGACGGCCGCCAGGCGCACCCGCTGCCACTCTCCGCCGGAAAGCTGGCTGGCGTGCCGGGAGAGTTTATCTTCCAGCCCGAGCGCTGCGGCCACGTCCGTCAGGAGTGACGTTTGCTGTTTGTCGTGCAAATGCAGCATCAGATAGTGCCAGACCGGCATCGCAAAGGGCGGCATCTGCTGCTGTACGAGATAGCTGCGCCGGTGCGCCAGCGAGACCGGCGACCAGTCGGCGAGCGTATGCTCCAGCAGGGTTATCTGCCCTTCTCCGTCGGTCATGCCTGCCATCCGTGCCAGCAGCGTGCTCTTCCCCGCACCGTTTGGCCCGACAAGATGCAGGATTTCGCCCGCATTGATGATATCGGTTATCGGCTCCAGACGTCCCCTCTCGGCAACGTCCGTGAGCTGCATCAGCAACGACATTATTTCGCCAGCGCCAGCTTGATCGATTCCATGACGATCGGATCCTCAGGGGTCATATCCGGCGAAAAGCGCTGAACCACCTGGCCATCGCGTCCAATCAGGAATTTTTCAAAATTCCACAGGATATCGTCCGGGTAAAGCGGCGCGCGGCCTTTGCTGGCCATGCGCTCATAAAAACCGCTTCCTTCCGGCGCAACGGCCTTCGGCGCGGCAGCGATCAGCTTCGCATACAGCGGATGGCGGTCTTCACCGTTAACATCGATTTTACTGAACATCGGGAACGTCACGCCATAGGTAGTGCTGCAGAAGGTTTTAATCTCCTCTTCGCTGCCCGGCTCCTGGCCCAGAAACTGGTTGCACGGGAAGCCCAGCACGGTGAAGCCGTCTTTCTCCCAGGCCTTCTGAATGTTTTCCAGCTGCTCGTACTGCGGCGTCAGGCCACATTTGGATGCCACGTTGACGATAAGCAACACGTTGCCTTTGTAGCCTTCCAGCGTGGTTTTCTCGCCGTCAATGGTGGTCACTTCGGTATTCAGGATTTCTGACTGCATAGCATTCCCTCAGATTGTCTTACGGCTAGTTGATTTAACGTCCAGCTTTTAATAGTAGCCAGATAAATACCGGCGCGCCCAGCGTGGCGGTCACCACGCCAATCGGCAGCTCTGCGGCCGTCAGGGCTAGCCGGGCGATGATATCGGCCACCAGCAGCGTGACGGCCCCGGCAACCGCCGAGGCCGGAAGCAGAGTCCGATGGTCCGTGAGGCCACACAGGCGCAGCATGTGCGGAATAACCAGCCCGATAAAACCGATCGCGCCCGCCAGAGCCACGCTGACGCCGACCAGCCAGCCAATGACGATCACCAGCACATTACGCCAGAACCCAATCGGCATGCCGAGCTGGCGGGCAGAGGTTTCACCCAGCGCGAGCATATTCAGCGGCTGCGCCTGCAGGGCAGCCCACACGATGACCGGTACCAGCAGCGCCATCAGCCAGCCCTGGTGCCAGTCAACGCCCCCAAAGCCGCCCATCATCCAGTACATCAGCTGACGCAGGTCAAAGGAGGTTGAGAAGTAGACCGCCCAGGTCATCAACGCGCTGCAGATGATCCCCAGCGCCACGCCGGCAAGCAGCAGACGGCTGGTCGATAAGTGCCGTCTGGCGAATCGAAGAAGGATCGCGGTTATCAGTAATGCGCCGAGAATAGCGCTCAGGCTAATACTCCATCCGGAAAGTTCTCCCCCGCCCAGCATCACCGCCGCAATCAGCCCCACGCCAGCGCCGTTCGACACGCCGAGCAGCCCGGGCTCCGCCAGCGGGTTATCAAACAACGCCTGCATAATGGTGCCGCACAGCGCCAGCGCGGCGCCCACCAGAACCACCGCGACGGTGCGCGGCAGGCGAATTTGCCAGACGAAGAGCTGCCCGTCCGGTCCCCACCAGCTTTCAGGCCCTATCCATCGGTCTCCGGCGCAGAGGCTCACGGCCGTGGCGACAATGAGCAACAGCACCAGCAAAAGCAGGCGACGCTTATCGGAACGGTGCTGGCGGTGGGCATAATCAAGCATGGGTACGGTTTTAGTAGCGTGAGATGTAATTGATTTTACGGCGGGTTTGCCGGAGAGCGCAAAGAAAAAAGGCCGCGTGGGCGGCCTTTTTAGTTAGTTCATATTACTCTGCTTTGGGCGTTGCGTTTTCGACACGGCTTTTTAACTTCTGTCCGGGTCTGAAGGTCACCACGCGGCGGGCTGTAATGGGAATATCTTCCCCCGTCTTCGGGTTACGGCCCGGACGTTGGTTTTTGTCTCGCAAATCAAAATTGCCAAAACCGGAGAGTTTTACCTGCTCACCATTTTCCAGAGCACGACGGATCTCTTCGAAAAACAGCTCTACCAGCTCTTTGGCATCCCGTTTGCTAAGCCCAAGCTTATCAAACAGATATTCTGACATTTCAGCTTTTGTAAGCGCCATAGGTTCAATCCCTCAATGATGCCTGGAATCGCTCTTTTAATGCCTCTACACAT